>Ga0310690_10004523_pt1 | contig 19664 bp, 12 predicted proteins | sample AusTroGonzalo_MG_2_FD_207661 | JGI IMG/M metagenome (GOLD analysis project Ga0310690, IMG submission 207661) | Bovine rumen microbial communities from tropical cattle in Woodstock, Queensland, Australia - Gonzalo_04 (v2) (version 2) | ecosystem: Host-associated > Mammals > Digestive system >...
TCATCTGCTTTTCCATCGGATCGGTTTTTGCCGCTATCACGGCAGCCCTTGGCGGCGGCATCTACCTGCAACTGCTGATGTTCGCCGTGTTCACACTCATCAGCCTCTTCTGGGTGCGCCCCTTTGCCCAGCGTTACCTGCACAAGGGCGAGGACAAGCGCGTGAGTAATGCCGATGCGCTGATGGACCGTCAGGGCAGGGTAGTGGAGACCGTCAAGGCCGACGGCTTCGGACGCGTACAGATTGACGGTGACATCTGGAAGGCCGTGACCAACGAGCCCGAGGATATCCCCGAAGGCAAGAACGTGCGCGTGGTGGGTCGCGAGAGCACCATTATTACAGTAGAAACTATTCATTAAGCATTAAGTATTAAGCATTAAACATTAAACATTATGGACCTTATGAGTTATGTACTGATTGCCATCGTGGTTTGCGTGATTCTCTTTGCAAAGATGGCACTTGTGATTATCCCTCAGTCGGAAACGAAGATTGTGGAGCGCCTCGGACGTTACTACGCTACGCTGAAACCGGGTATCAACATCATCATCCCGTTTATCGACCGTGCCAAGTCGATTGTGGTGCTGAATCATGGAAGATACCAGTACTCGACAACCATCGATCTGCGTGAACAGGTGTACGACTTCCCCAAGCAGAACGTGATTACCAAGGATAACGTGCAGACGGAGATCAACGCCCTGTTGTACTTCCAGATTGTGGATCCCTTCAAGGCAACCTACGAGATCAACAATCTGCCCAACGCCATCGAGAAGTTGACACAGACCACCTTGCGTAACATCATCGGTGAACTGGAACTCGACGAGACGCTGACCTCGCGCGATACCATTAATAAGAAACTGAGCGCTGTGCTCGACGATGCTACCGACAAGTGGGGCGTCAAGGTGAACCGCGTGGAATTGCAGGACATCACGCCTCCCGACTCTGTGCTGACCGCTATGGAGAAGCAGATGCAGGCCGAGCGTAACAAGCGTGCACAAATCCTGACCTCTGAGGGACAGAAGGCTGCTGAGATTCTGGCATCTGAAGGTGAGCGTACGGCTATCGTCAACAAGGCCGAGGCCGCCAAAGAACAAGCCATCCTCGAAGCAGAAGGTGAGGCACAGGCCCGTATCCGCAAGGCAGAGGCTGAGGCCAAGGCCATCGAACTGATCTCTGAGGCTGTGGGTAAATCAACGAACCCTGCCAACTACCTGCTGGCACAGAAATATATCCAGATGATGCAGGAACTGGCTGAGGGTGATAAGACCAAGACGGTATACCTGCCTTACGAGGCCACGAACCTGCTCGGATCGATTGGCGGCATCAAGGACCTGTTTAAGGCAGATTAATAAAAAAATGCAGCAAACGCTGCATTTTTTTATTTTTTATTAGTAACTTTGCAGCCGATAAGAATTAGACTGTATGGTACACAATATTTTCAAGGGACTGGGCATCGCCCTGATCACCCCTTTCAAAAGTGACGGCTCCGTTGACTATGAGGCGCTGATACGCCTGCTGGATTACCAGTTGAACAATGGTGCCGACTTTTTTTGTATTCTGGCCACAACCGGTGAGACACCGACATTGACGCCAGCAGAGAAACTGAAGATCAAGGACACCATAGTTGACTATGTGCAGGGACGTGTACCAATTCTGATGGGTTGTGGCGGCTATAACACAGCGGCTGTCGTCGAGGAATTGCATAACGGCGATTTCAGAGGCATCGACGGTGTGCTGAGTGTCTGCCCTTATTACAACAAACCCTCACAGGAAGGTCTTTATCAGCATTTCAAGGCCATCGCGGCAGCCACCAAGTTGCCCGTGGTGCTTTATAACGTGCCTGGTCGTACAGGCGTGAACCTGCAGGCTGCCACCACCGTGCGCCTGGCTACCGACTGTCAGAATATCGTGGCCATCAAGGAGGCCAGCGGCAATCTGGAACAGGTAGATGAGATTATCAAGAACAAACCCAACGACTTTGATGTCATCTCTGGCGACGACTCACTGACCTTCCCGATGGTGAGTTGTGGAGCCGTAGGTGTGATCAGCGTGATTGGTAACGCTCTGCCCAAGGAGTTCTCGAAGATGATCCGTCTGCAGATGCGTGGCGAGTATGATCCTGCCAGAAAGATCCATCACCGGTTTACCGACCTGTTCTCGTTGCTCTTCGTCGACGGTAATCCCGCAGGTGTGAAAGCGATGCTCTCAGAGATGGGCTTTATCGAGAATGTGCTGCGTCTGCCTTTGGTGCCCATGCGTATCAAAAATATGCAGCGAATGTCGGAAATCTTGAAGGAATTGAAGATATAAAAGTGCTTTAGCGGGTAAAATTTGCACGTTTTTAGAAAAAAGTCTCAAAAACATTTGGTCAGTTCGAAAAAAGTGTGTACCTTTGCACCCGCAAATCAGAAATAAGGAACTTTTTTGCAGGTTGGCTTAGCCGACCAAAACAAAAAAATTGGTTCCGTAGCTCAACTGAATAGAGCATCTGACTACGGATCAGAAGGTTGTGGGTTTGAATCCCGCCGGAATCACAAAAGGAAGAGAGAAAGTCGAATGGCTTTCTCTTTTTTAATAAGGAAAGGAAGATGAGTTTCAGGAAAATAACGTTGTTCATTTCACTGCTCTTGGTGTCGCTATCCGTCTGTGCTCAGCGCAAGCAGATAGGCGAGGCGCGTACCTATTTGAAAAGCGGCAAGAATTACGATAAGGCGGAGAAACTGATGACCGACCTGTTGAAGGATTCTGCCAATAGGGAGAACAAGCGCATTTATGAAATCTGGTTCCAGAGCGTGCAGAAGCAATACGAACAGGCCAATGAGAAGTTTTATTTGAAGCAGCGCCAGGATACGGCCCAGTTCTTCTCACTTGTGCGCAGGCTGTTCACCATCTCCTTCCGTCTGGACTCCCTCGATGCCCGTCCTGATAAGAAAGGTAAGGTGGATCCTGAACTGCGCAAGGATGTGGCGCGCGATATGAATGGTTATCGCACCAACCTTTTCTTCGGAGGCAGTTATTTCGTGAGAAAAGGCGATTTCAAGAAAGCATACGATTATTTTGAAACCTACATAGACTGTCGTCGCCAACCATTGTTTACGGGTTATGACTTCTCTGAGGATCCCCGAATGGCTGAGGCTGCCTATTGGGCCACTTATAGCGGTTATCGGATGGAGGATCCCATCTTGACGTTGCGCCATCGTGACCTGGCTTTGTGCGATACAGCCAAAAGCAACTGGACCCTCCAGTATGTGGCAGAATCGTGGAAGGCGTTGAAAGACGACTCCATGTATGTGGCTACGCTGTGGGAGGGTTTCAACAACCATCCTGAGTGGCCCTATTTCTTCCCCCGCCTGATGGACAGTTATCAGAATCAGCCTGAAAAGGCGTTGGAGGTGGCCGATCAGGCATTGAAGGTTGACTCCACCAGCCGTCTCTTCCTTCTGGCAAAATCGGTGACGCTGCTCAAACTCGAACGCTTTGCCGAGAGTCTCGACTATTCCGATCGGCTGATCAAACGCTATCCCGATATGGCCGATGCCTATTATAATGCAGGAACGGCTTATCTGAACATCGTGCTGAATATGGACCCTGTGCGTCACAAGAAACAGATTAAGAAGATGTATCAGAATGCCCTGCCTTATATGGAGAAGTACCGTCAGTTGGCCCCCGACGACCAGCAGAAGTGGGCGCCTGCCCTTTATCGTATCTATTTCAACCTGAATATGGGCAAACAATTTGATGAGATAGATAAAATCTTAAAGAAACAAAAAAGTTAGCACATTCTGAACCTACTTTGCGGAATTCTTCGTAATTTTGTTGTTTGAAATGATCGTGTAATCTAAAACAAATATAAAACGAAGAACTATGGCAGATAATTCACAATTGATTGCCCAGTGCGAAGCACGTGCAAAGGAATGGCTTTCTCCTGCCTTTGATGAGGAGACACGTAAGGAAGTACAGGCCATGTTGGATAATCCCGACAAGACCGACTTGATTGATGCTTTCTATCGCGATCTGGAATTTGGAACAGGTGGCCTGCGTGGCATCATGGGCGCAGGAACCAATCGTATGAACAAGTATATCGTGGGTATGGCCACACAGGGTTTTGCCAATTATATCAACAAGGCATTCCCTGGCAAGCAGAGTGCTGTGGTGGTAGGTCACGATTGTCGTAACAACGGTCGTATGTTTGCAGAGTCGGTGGCCGACATCTTCTCGGCCAACGGCATCAAGGTCTATCTCTTCGAGAGCCTGCGTCCTACCCCCGAGATCTCATTCGCCATCCGTCAACTTGGCTGTCAGGCCGGTGTGAATGTGACCGCCTCTCACAATCCCCGTGAATACAACGGTTACAAGGCCTATTGGGACGATGGTGCCCAGGTGCTGTTCCCCCACGACAAGGGAATCATCGACGAGGTGAACAAGGTGAAGATCAGCGATGTGAAGTTTGAGGGCAACAAAGACCTCATCATCCCCATCGGTGGTGAGATGGACTGGGACTATATCCAGGCCGTGAAGGAGGCAATGGTCGATCAGGATGTCATCCTGCGCCAGAAAGACCTCAACATCGTTTACTCACCCATGCACGGAACAGGTCGTGTGATTATCCCGATGGCACTGCGCTCTTGGGGCTTCCAGAATATCCACGTGGTGCCCGAGCAGATGGTCATCGATGGTAACTTCCCAACGGTGGTCAGCCCGAATCCGGAGAATGCAGAGGCTATGACCTTAGGTATGAAACTGGGTACGAAACTCAATGCCGACCTTGTCATCGCCTCCGACCCCGATGCCGACCGTCTGGCCATTGTATGCCGCAACTCAAAGGGCGAGTGGGAGATATTGAACGGTAACCAGACCTGTATGATGTTCTCATGGTATATCATCGCCAACAAGAAGAAACTCGGACAGTTGAAAGGCAACGAGTTCCTGGTGAAGACCATCGTGACCACCGAGGTGATTGCCGAGATTGCCAAGAAGAACAAGGTAGAGTATAACGACTGCTACACCGGCTTCAAGTGGATTGCCAACGAGATCCGCGTGAACGAGGGCAAGAAGAAGTACATCGGTGGTGGTGAGGAAAGTTTCGGCTTCCTGCCGTATGACAAGGTGCGCGATAAGGACTCCCCTGCATCTATCTGTCTGATCTGTGAGATTGCAGCCTGGGCCCGCGATAATGGCAAGACCCTTTACGACCTGCTCATGGACATTTATGCAGAGTATGGCTTCTCGAAGGAGGTGACCATCAATGTGGTTCGTCCTGGTAAGTCGGGAGCCGACGAGATCAAGCAGATGATGACCAACTTCCGCGAGAACCCGCCGAAGGATTTGGGTGGCTCAAAGATTGTGCTCTCGAAGGACTTCCAGAAACTGGAGGCCAAGAAGGCAGACGGCAGTGTGGAGAAACTCGACATGCCCGACACGTCGAACGTGCTGCAGTGGTTCTGCGACGATGGCACAAAGGTGAGTGTCCGTCCTTCAGGCACAGAGCCGAAGATCAAGTTCTATACAGAGGTGAAGGATCCTTCCTTCAAGGGCGCAGCCGACTACGAGCGTTGCACCAAGGCCGCTGAGGAAAAGATCGAGGCCCTCAAGAAGAGCCTGAATCTCTAAGATATTCAAAACATCTGATAAACTTAATAACTACGACGCGGTTTTATTAAACTGCGTCGTAGTTTTTATAAACAACGTCGTGGTTTTAACAAACTCCGTCACAGTTTAAACAATACCCCGTACCTTCCGACCTTTTAGCATGGCACTTTCTTCCCTTTAGCAGGCATGAAACTATCTTTTGCATGAAACTATGCTTCTTCTTTCAAAGTGCAAATTTTGCACTTAGGGCAGGTCTATTTGCACACCTTGAGTAATTATTTGGAGGTGAATTAATTCAAATCATCAAATGAATTAATTCAAATGATGAAATGAATTAATTCACGGAATTTGAAGTATAGGGTTGAGAATATAATAATGTAAAGATTTTGTGCAATAAAAAGCACCTCTCAGTTTGCTCGAAACAGAACGACTGGGAGGCGTTTCTATTGGATTTTTGGCTATAGTAGCATCTTTCGAACCGAAAAGAGGCACTTTTCGGTTGCTAAAGTGGCACTTTACGGTCGTCGAAATATCTTCCACGAGTCATTCAAATATCTTCTTACCCCTAATAGACTACGTCTGAATAAGACGAAGAAGTAATCTCAACGGGTTAAAAAGACTATCTGAACGACCCATAGATGCCCCCCTGTTTGATGATATTTATAACCACCAAGAAATCAGTCACTTACAAAAACCATCATAATTCATGTATTTACGACCATCTGACCGTTTGCTGACCAACGCGCAAATGTCAAAGGGTGCTTTGTCAATATATATCAAAAGAACTGTTCTCCTGATGCCGATGTCGGCATCATCATATCTTATTCAATAAATTCCCAGTAGCCATCTCGCTTACCGTTCACACGCTTGATAATCTGTTTCTCCTGTAAGACAACAGTTATCGACTTGACAGTTCGCTCAGACTTACCAATAGCAGCAGCAATCTCCTTCTGAGTGACCGAACGATTCTCATGAATGATGCGGAGCACGGAAACCTCTTCCAAAGTGCAAAATTTGCACTTTGGAGGCAATTCGTCGCTTATTTTTGCACTTTGGACAGGCTTATTTGCACTTTGAACAGTTGCATCATCAGTTACCTTTCCCCAATCCACATGCATAATTCTGTTTCTCAGGTCATGCTCTTCACCCAGCAACATGCTACGGAAGAATCGCTCTAGATAGAGTGTCGTCTCAGAAATACCAGCCGTCAGATCGCTATAGTTAGCACGTACCAGCGCATTACGGAAATACCAAGAATTCTCAGCAAACACATCGTTCATCACATTAAATCCCAACGTACGCAGATACTTAATCATAAACACTGCTGTCGTTCTGGTGTTGCCCTCACAGAAAGCATGAATCTGCCATAGGTTGGCACAGAAACGGGTCAGATGACGAATAGCCTCATCAATATTCATGTTGGCATAGTTGAAATCACGTTCCTGTCCCATGTCGTATGACAGTGTATCGCTGATGGTGTCGGCACTAGCATAATATACCGTTTTACCCCCAAGCACCCATTCGTTCTTTGTGATGTTATAGTCGCGAATACGCCCTGCCAATTTATAGATACCTTCAAATAATCGACGATGGATAGAAATCAACTGTGCCGGCGTGAAAGAGAATGTCTTTTCTTCTATCAACTCCGTGATACGCGCAGCCACCTTGTCGGCCTCTTCCGTGCGATCACCTTCCACCTCCTTGCGCCCTGCTGTCGACTTGTAGTAAGAATCTATCAACTCCTTCGCCTCGCCAATACTGATATCGCCCTCAATATGGCGTTTAGCCGTATCAAGTAGGTATTCAGAAGTTTGAAGCCTGTCCACCTGTTGCAAACCGATAGCCACTTTCCACGCTTCACTACGTTCGCGCTTCTGCGGTTCCCCTTGGCGGATGTACTCATCCAAGCCTTCAATTGTATATTTCTGTTCGTCGCTCATATTTCTATAACGTTTTTATTCTTTCCTTATTTCGTAAGTTCGTATTTGAAGTGAGCCCCAAAGTTTGGAAGGTTAAACATACACATCGTTCCTGACCCCACGTGCTTATAATATTGCTTTCAATATTTGGGGATACTCTCAATATGTTTTTTACTGTTTTAAGAAACCATATTCATAAACCTTTGGCTCAATCTTCTTTGCTAAATCTTTAAGTTTTTGGCGAAGATCGGTTATAAGTTCAGTATATGTTGTATCTTGGCTTTCTGTGTTCATCTGCACTTTTCCACTCTTAGTGGTTTTTGTTCCTTGGAAGTGCAGACGAATATCATAGAACGATGCATTGGGGTTAGCATTTGGCTGTTTATGATAGTATCGCCACAACTCTTTACCTGCATCCATCACGGCTTGGGCTTCAGGCGAAAAAACGATAGGATTGTTATCTGTGGTGTTGGATTCTGACTTTGGTTGTTCGAAAACATTTGCTTGATGATAGTTCTTTCCATCGCGTTCGTATGCTTTACGCTCTTCTGCTGTCATCTCCTTTTTCTCTCCTTTTCCTTTGATATAGTCACTCATGAAATGACTCTCAAACTTTTCCTTTGCATTGACCTCTTCTTCTGTAAATGGAATCCAATGATTAATGCCATACTGACTCTGTATAGTGTTAGCACTAATAAATAAAGCGTAAACAATGCAATTGCTCTGAAAGGCATAATCGGACTTCCATAAATTGTTTGGGTAAAGAAACTGGTCACGATCATTAAGCCATGTCGCCTCTATACAATGACGTACTGCAACAAAAATCAAAGCACGTAATAGATTTGTAGGTGTTATCCACCATCCACGTGGAGTTGGCATCTGTGATTTCTCATTCATAAAGTAGACTAGCTTTTGATTTTGAAAATCATTTCTGCCATTACTTAAAAAGCCTAATTTTATTATATTTGTATCATCTCGAAGTTCGTTAACCCATTTCCCGATATTGCCCATAGAGTTATCATAGCAATAGATACATCTTTTCCCAATGAATTCTCCATTAGAATTGTAAACATCTGTATCCATTCCAATGAAGTCGTTCTGAATGTCAGTGTGCCAGATAAAGAACCCTATAGGAAATTGTCCCTTAACATTGTCAAAGGTGTTTGCGGGAACTAAGAAACATCGACCGGGCTTCGCCCGGAATGCTTTTCTGAAATCCAGGAAGTTGGGTGCTTGCACAATTTTCAACTTTGAAAATTGTGCAAGCACCGCTGTAGGGATTTCGTCATAAATTCGAATAAGAAATTGTGCGAAAAGCTCTCTTCCTGCAATACCTATCTTATTTTGATATTTTTTATATGTTATTGTTTTAACTGCAACATCTGTTTTATTTTTACCAGTTCCAGACAATTGTTTACTATCTCCAGCCTCTGCATATGGTGGATTAATGTATACAACCAGTTTCTTTCGTTTTTCTGGGTCACGAATGATATTTTGTAGTGATTGGGGCAGTTTAGATTTTTTAGTGACATTTCCGTTTTTATCCGTTTCGTCTAATAAAGGGTCATTGAGGAAATCAAACTGAAAAACATGGGTTTCCAATAAGTTTGCACCACCTTTCTGTTTGTCTCTTGCAGCGGCATTCATGGCTTCAATGCGCTGGAGCATGGCTTGAACGTCTGCCTTGTCGAGTGTTGAAGCATAGATGTTGTATTTGTTTGTAAGTCCTGCCAATAAGTTTCCTGTTCCTGCACAGCAATCCCATACATAGTATTCTTCTTGCCAGTTTTCTCCTAATTCAGCAGCAATATATTGTTGGGAGAGTTCTACCCATCGAGCAGGGGTAAAGAATGAACCTTTTCGTTCTCTAACATCTTGTGGGACAAGTAAGTCACGACGGTTTACAATGTCGTCCCAGTACTCGCGACGAGGTGGACGAGCATAACGATTCCAGAATTGGGTATGTGCTTTTTGCTTATCAGAGAATTGGGCTCGTTTGTACTCTTCTAAGCCTGTATCATTGATTTCACGATCCAGCACATAGTGATCATTTTGTAATAAAACAAAGAGCTTTTCACCCAAAGTGTTGTTTTCTTTAGAGAGAATGTCTGCCAAATAGAAATCGGCATCAATGATGCCAGCTTTCTTAGCAATCTCCCAATTGATATTGATGGTAGGCTTTACAGCCTCTAACCATTTTAGGTAGATGTGGGTGAAATTGTTCTTGTTTATTCGGATATGACGTATTCCAATCTTACGAAGAATGAAATTGCGCTTAATGAAATAAACAAGTTCCTTTGCGTCTTTTTCGTAATTGTAGATTTCGAGACCATTGTGTAAGGCATCAGACAGGAGATTCTTTAATTGCAGGAACTCCTTTGTGTTATGGTCGCTGGGTGCTACGTTCCAGTTGAAGTCATTTTGACGGAGTACATCAAGAATGGCACTATATGGGAGAAAGGCCATCTTCTCTGCATCAAAAGCTCCTATAAAAGCTGGTGGCAAAATAGTATCTTGCGGTCGTTCCTTACCTAAAGTTAGAATCAATTGGATTATTGACTCGTATATATCATGGTTGGTTCCTTTCTTTGCTTCTGCCCAAAACAATGATTCAGCTTCGTTTAATCCAAGAGGGTCAGCAGGAATAGATACGCAAAAATCCACACGACCAATAATCTGTGTGGTATCAAAACCTATGAACAAGTCTTGCGCAACCTTGTTCTTTAATTCCTCTTCCAAAATGTTGCCGTAGTATGCCATAGTCTTAAATCCACCCCATTTTCTTAAACTTTTCTATTTGCTCCAGTTCCTCCTTTGATGGCCCATCATCAGAAGGAGTGCCTTTATATTCTTTGTATTGAGTCTCCCAACTATCTAATAGTTTCATGACTTCCATTGTGATAATTCTGTCACGATGCTCAATATTACCAAGTGTCCAGTCATTATCAATGCTTGTAACAAGAATCTTTGTTACCTCAATTTCTGATTTTTGATATTCTGACTGCTTCTTTTTGAAATATCCGTTACTGGCGATAATGTTCAACTTCTTTTCAAAAGGAGTCTTATTGCCGATATGCTCAATCATCTCATTAACGGTTTTGGCTTCAATATCTGGGAAAAAAGAGGTCTGCCACTTTTGAGGCAAAATATGTTCTATCTGCCAATTATCTGGCAGAAGGTCTTCTTGGTGATTGTATGCATAGGATTTCAATAACATTCTTACAATGTTCCTATGGGCAACTTTGATTCTATCTTCAACAGCATTCATATCAATTGGTCGGAAATCAAAGTCAGGATGTGCATCTTTTATGATTTTAGCATTGAGTTTCATGATGTCGCCCTTCACAGCATTTATAGTTGGGAAAAGAATGAAACGTGTCATTAGTTCACCAGCCAATTTGTTGAGGAACAACAAAAACTCTTCATCAAAGTTTGTGTCATGCCGATGTGTAAGGTAGTAGATAATAACTGGATATTTCCAGAATTCATTTGGATATGAAACCAATGTATCAAGAGCCTTTCTAATCTTTGGATTGTTATCCCAAGACTCCTCAGGAATATCATGGTTTGTATTAATGACTTTCCACATATTTAGAACAATGTTCAAGTCTGTCATTAATTCTTCTGCATACAACCTTTCACACTTACCTGCAAGATAGTATTTCCTTACGCCTGGTGTTGTTGAACTGACATCATCTTCTTTTGCTCTCAAATAGAACATGTAATAATAGAACAAACGCTGAATACTCTCGTTTGCTTCTGTGGCCTCTTTTTCAAGCGCTTTCCATTGGGTTATAAAATCTTCTTTTTCATCCTCTTTCAGATGATTGTATATTTTTGCTTTGAAGATATCTGCATCAGACAAAGGCAATCCCCTGTTATTCAATGTAGAGAAGATTGTTAATGCTGTATCTTGGCTATCAGCACCTATAGGAAGAAGTATTGCTTGGTTCAGTAGTGCATAAATGAAATCGTATATCTGCAACGGAGATTCTGCGCAATGCCTATCATATAACTTTTGAAATAGAATATAATTTTTGGAATAATTGTCATCAGCTTTAGTTTCAGCTTCTCCTGTTTCAAGAATCTTTCTAAGAATTTCATTGCCTACATTATCAACTACCTTTGATGTCAACAAAATATCTGAATAATCTACCTTGCCAGTTAAGTTATCTGTCCTCCAAATTGCAGGCTCAATCTTCCCAATGAAATTTCGAGCAGCATCAGTATTTGCATCATCACCCTTTATTAACTTTGTATATATGGCACGCAACAAAAGGAAGAGCGATGTAATTCTTTGTTGACCGTCGATTATCTCCTGTTCCCCATCTTCATTCTCAAATGACACAATGCTCCCTAAGAAATAACTACCGTTATTCTTTAAACCACCAATAGTAGTGGCAAATTCCCAAATATCTTCGAAGAGTGTTTCAATCTGTTCGTCAGTCCACGCATATGGACGTTGATACTCTGGTATGACAAAGGGTTTAGTCCTACCAGTAGATAGAAGTTCTAAAACATTCTGTTTGTTTACGCTAATTGTTGTTGGCATATTTACTCGCTTTGGTTTCTAATATGCAAAGATACGGGAAATATTCTATATATCCAAATCTTTCTATGTTTCTTTTTATTATCGGGTACAAAATAACACGCAAGATGTCTCAAAACTCAATACAACCTCTAACTTTAACACATATTTAACACTCTGTAAAATCTACATGTCCTGTGTATAATAATAGGACGAAGAGCGCGATATGATACATTCGCCGATAGGATCTGTACATCCGTAAAAATACGTGCGATTATTTGGAGAATTAGCAGGTAAGTGGCACCTTTGCAGTCGGATTTCGAGAAATCAACGTATTAATTCAGATATGAACCAAACTATTGAGAGAATTTTCGGCTTCGACGCTCAGAAGCACAATGTCCGCACATGTGTATATACAAAAAAGGACTGGCATCAATTGATGTCAGTCCTTTTTTATATCTAAACCTACAATGTTTACTCAGTGAAATAAGTTGAAGGAATAGAGTTCGTTTCTTCCATCCACGTGGTTGTTACGGTTGTGGCAAACATCATGGGGACATCTCCAGTCTTCGGGAAAGGAATCTTCTGAACGCCCGTACCCGTCAACTTGTCAACTGTGACGCTGATGTTATTCAGTTCGGGATCCCAGCCCGAGACCTCGAATTCGGCGAGCACAGCCTGCGTGTTGAAGCCAGGTGTTGTGTTGTACATCTGAGATGTGACGAAATTGCCGCCCTTCTTCGACCAAGTAGTCTCACCAATCTGAATGGTGAAGTCGAGGGTGCCACCCATTGCACGTACGACAGCCTTCTGGCCTTGGGCCGTCTCGGCAACGTCGATGACGATGTCGTTGAAGTCGAAGTCGCCAATGGAGCCGAGGTCTTCAACCATATAGCGCTTGGCAACAGTAACAGGCTCAACGAGACAAATAAGGTCTGAGTAGTCACCGTCATGATCGCAGTCGAAACACCAGTAGAGAGCGCCAAGAGGCGTAGTGACTTCCTTGAACTTCTTCAGTTCGTAGGCTGCCTTGAACTCTGCATCGTCAGAACTACCATTTGTAAACGAGATTTCGGCATCAGTAATGGCATACCAATATACTTCCTCATAATTCTTGAGGGCAGAGGCGTCGATTCTGAAACCATAGTAACTATAGCCACAGCCATAGTACCAATTGCTGGCGAGGGCACTTCCTGTTACAGGTGCACTGGTGAAATGCTCAATGCCGGCATTGTATGAACCAGCATTTGGCTCTACCCAATGGATACCAAGTGAATAAGTCACGTAGTCGCTGCCGTTGCCATGAACATAATAAGGCCATACGTCAAACGCTTCGTAGATATTGGGTTCCCAGTCTTTCTCTTCAATGTTTGCAAGACAGGCTTTGAAATAACTCAACTCGTTGGCTGTTGCAAGAGGACCATGAACGCCGATTGTGATCTGACCGTCCAACTGATATTGGCTGTTGATATTAGCAGCGGAGGAAATGCCTCTTGTTGCTTTTTCAATGTAGGGGAGAATGGAGCCGTCGTTATCAACTCTGTTGGAGAAATCCCAACTCTGATTTGGGCTGACCTTACCATACTTGGCTTCGAAAAGTGCAGCATAATCCTGAGCAATTTTCTCATTCTCAGCATTAGGATTGTAGAGATCGTCACCGCCATGACACGATACCATTCCGCTGGCGCAGGCAGATAATGCAATTCCTGCCACAATAAACTTAAAATGCTTCATAATTTGAAATACAATAAAAAAGGTTTAATGTTATGATTAATAAATTCTTCGGTGCAAAAGTAATCAATTTTTGGGAATATGTCGATAAAATTATCGTTAAAGATGGTTAATTCGTCCGTTCATCGACAATCACATCGCGATTGAGTCCATGTCTCTATTTGTTTTGAAATCGTTTCAAATGATATGGTGGCATGGGCGGATTGCGTTTTTTTCTTTACCTTTGCAGCAAAAATCATACGAAAATGAAAAAGAATATCATGCTTTCACTCCTCCTGTTTATGGGAGGACTGCTGCCTGCAATGGCAGACAACATCACAGTCGATGGCACCAGTCGCTCGTATAATGTCTACGCGCCAAATAATCTGGGTGAGAACAGACCCCTGCTCATCTTCTGTCATGGGGCCAATCAGGATGCCGACTGGATGCAGAACAACGAGTTTAAGAATAGTAATGTCAGCATGGAGGCCGTCTGCGACACCGCCAAGTTTGTCGTGGTCTTTCCAAACGGCATCAACCGGTCGTGGGATACCTCAGGCAACCGTGACATCAATTTCATAAAGGCCATTATCGACAAGATGGTCGCACAACATAAGATCGACCGCAACCGCGTTTATCTCGGCGGTTTCTCCATGGGTGGCATGCTCACCTATCATGCCATGAACATAATTCCTGACCTCATCGCGGCTTTCTGTCCCGTGAGCGGTTATCCTATGGGAGGTGCAACGGCCAATGCCAACGTGCGCCCCATTCCTATTCTGCATATTCACGGCACCAGCGATGATACCTGTGGCTTTAGTGGCGCCAAACCGGCATTGAACGTGTGGATCAATCATAACGGTTGTCCTACGACGGCCAAGGTGGTGAATAACTACAACCAATTTAATGCCAAACTCCATATCTGGGGTCCTGGTAACGACGGCGTTGAAGTAAGGCTGTTGGAACTGGCCAATAAAGGCCACTGGATCTGTAAGGAGCCTCAGGTGTATACCGGCAAGGAAATCTGGAATTTCTGCAAGAAATACTCTCTGAACAACACTTCGCCCCATGTTAGCATCACGTCCCCTAAGACGGGTGTACAATACATCAGTTTTGCGCCTTCAGGCGACAACCAGTTTCCTGACCTCACCATTACTGCCTCAGCCGACGATCCGAACGGAACGGTGGAGAAGGTGGCGTTTTATGACGGTAGTACGCTGATTGCCACTTGTACAAGCAAACCCTATCAGGCCACTTTGACGGGAGCCGCCGTTGGCAAGCACACCTTGAAGGTCATTGCTACGGATAATGACAGGGAGACGAGCACAAGTTCTGTTGAGGTGACGCTGCAGACGCCGACAACACTCAACCTCTCAGGCGCTTTCACCGAGGGAGGCATGTTGCCCGCAGGATGGACCACCTACGACAGCAGCGATCGGCGCACGGGCTATAGCAACGGCTATTCGCAGGGTTGTCGCATTCTGCAGTTCACGGGCTCGCCACGTGGATTCAACTACGGCCTGTATTTCCGCAACATCGCGGGCAACGCCTATCAAGGATGGGCTAAATACGGACTCTCTGACGCTGGTACGACACTCAGTCTGGCCCCTGGACACTATACGCTGAAATACAAGATCTGCAACTGGAATATGAGTAACTTCGGCCCCGTTGAAGTGCGCATTGAGAATCGTGCCAGCGGCGCCAGCATTGCCAGTCAGACCTACAAGCCTGATATCAACATTGGTAATGTGGCATCAAACAGTTTTGGTAATCCTGAGCAGCAGACCTTCGAGTTTGACATCACCGCGCAAGGCGATTATGTGATTGCCTTCTATTCAGATGCCTCACAATGGAGTGACTGCATCATCGGTCAACTCATGCTGACTGTCAACAGTTACGCCTCTACCGACATCAAGGGAATCGATGTGTCATCGGGCAACGATTCTGCTCTCGATACAGACGAAATCTACGACCTCCAAGGGCGCAAGGTCTCTGTGATGTCGAAGGGCATCTATATCGTGCGAGGCAAGAAATATCTGATTCCCTGACGCAACGATTTTATCAGGCTATTATTCCGCTATCTTGATGCCGACGGCGTGTAACTGCTGCCATCCGGCACGGTCGGTGAGGCGAATCATGAAGTGATAGTCGCCTGGATCGATGTCGGCAGGTATCTCAATGTCGTGGCGGGCATCAAACTGGCGCTGACCGCTTGGGATGGTGTAGTCGTGGTTGTAGACCCAGGGCTTCTGTGGCTGTTTCTGCGCATCCATAGGACAATCGGTAGCGGTTGTGCTGTGGGTGTGATGATCGAAGTTGTTGTGTATCTCGATGTTGTAGGCACCCAGTTCCTGATCGTCAGTCATGACGTAGTGGAAGGGGATGACCTCGCCGCGATGATACACCTGGCAGTCGATGGGGTTGGCAATGATGCCTTCGCTGCTGATGACGGGCTGCTGCATGTCTTTCTGCTCCTCGTCATCGCTGCCGCTGCACGCACTGAGTGCGCACAGCAGCATGATGGAATAGATCGTGTAATGTTTCATATCTTTTTTTTCGTTAATCCTCGTCGTCATCGTCTTCCTCTGCGGTGATGGCTTTCTGTACTGTGACGGTCTGGCCTTCCGCATCGATGACGCTCATCTTGAGCAGGTCGCCCTCTTCGACGTTCTTACCGGCTATGTCAACATGTACGTGGAATCCGTCGATGTTGAGCACGCCGATGTATTTGCTGTCGGTTACGGGATGAGTCACTTTGACGGCTCCGTCCTTGCCTGCGATGGTGAGCAGAATGGCAGCGGTGCGACCCTTGGCCACGACATCGGCCTGAACACAGAGGATGTCGCCCTCGATGTTGGCTTCGTTGAGCGTGATCTGTGGTGCGGGCTGCTTGTCGTCGTCATCGTTGCTGCAAGCCGTGAAACTGAGTGTGAATACTGTGATGAGAGCCATCATGAGGCTCATATTGATAATCTTTTTCATATTTTTTTAATCCCTTTGGTTAAAATTCCAGTCCCACCATCAATGAGACGTTGCGCCCAGGTTCGGGCACATCGATGAGGCGGTAATAACTGGTGTGGTCGTAGTATCTGCGGTCGAGCAGGTTGTCAACATGCAGCGCGATATTCAACTTGCTGCCATGCAGAGCAATCTGCTTGCCTGCCGAGAGGTTCAGTGTCCAGTGACCATCGGTGGGTTTCTCAGGAGGCACAATCTCATGTTGCGCTCCCACGATGTGAGTGTTCAGACCCACGAAGGTGTTACCGTACCACTGAAATGAGTATTTGACGCCTGCATCCACCGACCACGGTGTGCTGAAGGGCAGTGTGTAGCCTTTCTTCTCGCCAGAGAGTTGTTCGGAATAGAGGTACTCACCTTTCAGTTCGGCCTCCCAGTGGGGATCGATGGCCCACGTGGCCTGTGCCTCTACGCCATAGCGCAGCACACGGGCTTGGGTGTAGTGGTAGAGTTGCAGACCCTCCACATACTGTGCTGTGGGGTTCAGGTAGATGTAATTGGGGAAGTAGTTCACGTAGGGATCTACCTGCAGGCACACCTGATCGTTGTCCCAGTGGATGCCAAGATCCATCTGGTAACTCTCCTCAGGGTCGAGACTGGCATTGCCGCGCTCGTAGCGGAAGATGTGGTAGTTCACACCATCGGCACCCAGTTCCTTGGGGATGGGCACGCGGAAACTCTTACCCACGTTGGCCTTCAGCACCCAGAGGCCAGTGGCATAGTTGATGCCTGCCGACCAGGTGAGGCTCGTGAAGTGACGGTCTACGTCAGCCGAGCGTTCCTTATAGACAGAATCGCCATTGATCGGTGTGAGAAACCAGTCATGATAACTGCTGATATGCGTGTATGCGTGATCCAGTCTGACGCCAGCGTTGAGTTTCAACCGTTCGTTGACGGTATAACTGTCCATCATATAGGCTCCGATACTCGTCGTCTCGAAATCAGGGATAATAAATCCCCAGCCACCACGACGGTTGTGCTGATATTCGCCATTCACGCCTGTACTCAGTTCGTGACGTTCGCCAAGGGTGAGATGCAGTGCGAGATTGGCCGTCAGCGTGTTCTTCACGAAACGGCGCTCCAGCGTACCGTCAGGTATGGGCATATACCCGTGACTTACGGGCTCACTCAGTTCCTCGCGACGATTGTTCTGCCACGCCAGATTGGCTTCTGCACGCAGACGGTCGCCCTGCCATGAAGTGTGACTGAGCACCTTCAGGTGGTTCACCCACTGATAGGGCAGGTCGATGTCACGACGTGAGTGGTCGTAGTCAATATTCGACAGACGCACTTCCAGACCGTGGGCATTGGCAAAGAAACCACTCTTTGAATACGAATCGCTGATGCGCAGGTCGGTATGGAATCGGTAGCCTGCATAGCCCACCATCACACTGCCGTCGCGCTCAGAACCAGCGGTATTGCGCAACTGACGGTCCTTCAGATGTATCCAGTAACTATAATACTGTATGCTGTCCGTAGGAACACGGTAGTCGGCATAGTCGATGAGCGTGGCGCCCACACGATAGAACCAGTTACCGTGCCGTCCGCCCAGTTTTGCCGACAGTCCGATCTGCTCATTGTTCGAGCGACCGAAGATCTGTACGCTGCCACTCAACGGCTCTGTAGGCAGATGGTTGGTGAAGAGGTTCAGCACACCACCAATGGCATCGCTGCCATAGAGTAGGGCGGCTGGACCCTTGATGACCTCAGCGCGGTCAACGGCAAACTGGTCGATCTCCAGTCCGTGATCGTCGCCCCACTGCTGTCCTTCGTGCTTGATGCCGTCTTCGCTCACCACCATACGGTTGAAACCCATACCACGGATGGTGGGCTTCGATTGGCCTGAGCCGATGGCCATCGCCTTCACACCAGGAATACCTTCGAGTGTCTGCATCAGTGAGCCTGAGAAGTGCTGTTGCAGGTAGTCGTGGCTTATCTGCACCGCCGACTGCGACGAGCGCATCTGATAGTCACGCTGCCGCTGGCCGCTTACAGTCACACCCTTTAACACAACTGTCGTGTCGTCGGGTGCCACATAGTCTTCTGGGCTTTGCGTCCCGCCAGCCATAAACGCTGTCAACGCTATAGCCAAAATGGATGTTGTCATTATTCTGTCTCCATTTCCTTGATTAATACGTAACTACTGCTGACATCCTACTTGAATGTCAGCCTCCCTTGTCGATGCTAAATGGAGAAAGCAGGGGGAGCCCTCAAGCCAACGATGCCACTATGGGCAACGCAGATATGGCGCTGCAGGGCATCGGTTCTGACACTGACCTTATGAATAATGATAAGGCTGATAGTGCCTGTGGCAATAAATAGGAGTGATAGAAACTGGCAGAGCACGCAGTCGTGAGTCCATGATGCGGTCTGTGTCAGGTGACCGTGACAGTTGTGATGCACACAGTCGGCACATTCCGTCTCCGTTGTCGCAGGATTATCCAAATGAATATGGAGCGACGAGAAAACCACCATTGGCACAAACACTGCCAATAGCAACCACGCTGCAAGATGTCGCTTATTCTCCAGTTTCACGGCTGCAAAAGTACAACGAAAAACCGAGAAACCTTCTGTTTCTCTTCAAAAATAACTTTTTTTATGACCCCGCATGATTTATATCTGCCAGAGGTGGATTGTCACGCTCCGCAGTAGAGTCCACAGGCGGCAATCTTCTTTGTATCCGCTCGACCTTGGTCGCTTTGCTTGCAAAGAACAGTTATTTCTTTCATTATCAATATGTTTAATGTCTGCCCCAAATTGTTGGGACAGACAGTTTATGATTATTGACTTTTGTCGATAATGCTCATGCTCAGCAATAGATGCAAGCATCATTGCATTCGCTTAATCGCATCATTCTATCGGAATCTGAATGACAGAGAGCCATTTCTCTGGATCATCCTGGT
>Ga0310690_10004526_pt1 | contig 19655 bp, 21 predicted proteins | sample AusTroGonzalo_MG_2_FD_207661 | JGI IMG/M metagenome (GOLD analysis project Ga0310690, IMG submission 207661) | Bovine rumen microbial communities from tropical cattle in Woodstock, Queensland, Australia - Gonzalo_04 (v2) (version 2) | ecosystem: Host-associated > Mammals > Digestive system >...
ACTGATTTGACATCGATCTGCACACCCGGGCTCATCGTGCTAGAGATATAGATGCTCTTCACATACGTACCTTTAGCAGCGGCTGGTTTCAACTTGATAACGGTCTGGATCAGCTCCTTGGCGTTATCAAAAATCTGTTCCGGAGAGAAGCTAACTTTAGCGACTCCAGCAGCAATGATACCGTACTTGTCGACCTTGAAGTCGATCTTACCGGCTTTCACTTCTTGAACAGCCTTTGCGACGTCCATTGTAACGGTTCCTGTCTTCGGGTTGGGCATCAAGCCGCGGGGACCGAGAATACGGCCCAGGGCACCCACCTTAGGCATGATGTTAGGCGTGGTAATCACAATGTCAATATCGGTCCAACCGTCCTTGATCTTTTGGATGTATTCATCCAGACCAACGTAATCAGCACCAGCATCTAAAGCTTCTTGAGCCTTGTCGGGGTTGCAGAGAACCAGGACGCGGACGACTTTACCAGTGCCGTGGGGCAGCGTCACCGAGCCGCGGACCATCTGATTGGCCTTACGGGGGTCGACACCCAGACGGATGTTCAAGTCAACCGAAGCATCAAACTTGCTGTAGGTGATTTGTTTTACGATATTAACTGCTTCATTCAAGGAGTAACTCTTGCTTTTGTCGAACTTAGCTAAAGCTTCTTTCCTCTGTTTGGATACTTTTGACATTTAACTAACTTTTTTGTTGTTCTACAAATGCACGAAAGATCTTAGTCTTTCTTTAAAGGTGATTCGCCGGTTATCTTGACGCCCATGCTGCGGGCCGTACCAGCCACCATTGACATGGCGGACTCGACGGTAAAGCAGTTCATGTCCTTCATCTTGTTGGTGGCGATTTCACGCACTTGGTCCCAAGTCAACGAACCGACTTTCGTACGGTTAGGTTCCTTGGAGCCGCCTTTGATCTTCGCAGCCTCGATGATGGAGACAGCCACGGGAGAAGCCTTCACGATGAAATCGAAAGACTTGTCCTTATACACAGTGATGATGACGGGCAAAACCTTGCCAGCCTGATCCTGCGTACGGGCGTTGAACTGCTTGCAGAATTCCATGATGTTCACACCCTTCGAACCCAGAGCGGGACCGACGGGCGGGGCGGGATTCGCAGCTCCTCCTTTGATTTGCAATTTAATTAATCCGCTTACTTCTTTTGCCATTTCTTTAATCCTTAATTAAGTGTAATTAGGCAACAATTTTAACTCACAATTACCGATTAGCTCTCCAACTTCACCTGGAAGAAACTCAGCTCCAAAGGCGTCTTGCGACCGAAGATCTTCACCGAGACCTTCAGCTTCTTCTTCTCTTCGTTCACCTCTTCGATGATACCTTGGAAGGTGCTGAACGGGCCGTCGTTGACGATAACGGACTGTCCAACCATGAACATGACATCGCTGCCAGCGCCCATGCCTTGGAGCTCGTCCACCTTACCCAGAATGCGCTTCACCTCTTGCGGACGGAGCGCGTCGGGCTCACCCTTGGTGCCCAGGAAACCGAGCACGTTGGGGACATTCTTGATCACATGAACGACCTCGCCCACCAGGATAGCCTCCACAAGCACGTAGCCCGGCAGGTAATTGCGCTCTTTGCACACTTTCTTGCCGTTCTTCACTTCGAAGTACTTCTCGGTAGGAATCAAGACTGTAGCAATCAGGTCTTGCATATTCAACCTCTTGATTTCGGACTCAAGGTATTCCTTTACCTTTTTTTCCTTACCAGAGATGGCCTTGACCACATACCACTTCATCTCGTTCGTGTCGCTCATCTTCCAATCGAAATTAAATAGTTAGCCGATAAATGCTCATCAAGATTCAACGTACAATCTATCAGAACAGTCCGTAAAACGCTTCTAACAGATTTTTGAAAGAGATGTCCATCAGAAAAACCACCAAGGCGATTAATAGGGAAGCAATGGACACAACCAAAACGCTACTTCTCAGCTCTTGCCAAGTCGGCCAAGTGACCTTCTCTTTGAGCTCAACGTAGCACTCTTTAATGTAGTTTACTATTTTCATCTTCTATTGAACCTTAAAAAAAGCACGGGCGGAAAGGCTCGAACTCTCGACACTCGGTTTTGGAGACCGATGCTCTACCAACTGAGCTACGCCCGTAGATAAGGGTGGGCGCTTGGCCCACCCTTAGTGATTAGATGATTTGGATCAATCGTCGATGATCTCGATCACCTGACCCGAACCGACGGTACGGCCACCTTCACGGATAGCGAAGCGGAGACCCTTGTCCATGGCGATGTCGGCAATCAACTTAACGTCGATGGTGACGTGGTCGCCGGGCATGACCATTTCCATACCTTCAGGCAGGGTGATTTCACCAGTAACGTCGGTGGTTCTGAAGTAGAACTGAGGACGATACTTGTTACGGAACGGGGTGTGACGGCCGCCTTCGTCCTTGCTCAGGACATAGACCTGACCCTTGAAGTGGTGATAAGGCTTCACCGAACCGGGCTTGGCGATAACCATACCACGGCGGATTTCGTCCTTGTCGATACCACGGAGGAGCAGACCGGCGTTATCGCCAGCTTCACCTTCGTCCAAAATCTTGCGGAACATTTCCACACCGGTAACAACCGACTTCAGCTTCTCAGCACCCATACCGAGGATATCGACGGGGTCACCAACGTGGATGACGCCAGTCTCGATACGACCGGTAGCAACGGTACCACGGCCGGTGATGGAGAACACGTCCTCGATAGGCATCAGGAACGGTTTGTCAACGGCACGCTGAGGCTCAGGAATCCAAGTGTCGCATGCGTCCATCAGCTCGTCGATGGCAGGAGTCCACTTCGGGTCGTCGTTCAGAGCGCCCAGAGCGGAGCCACGGATGATAGGCGTATTGTCGGCATCGAATTCATACTTGCCAAGGAGGTCGCGGACTTCCATCTCAACCAATTCGAGCAACTCCTCATCGTCAACAAGGTCGCACTTGTTCAGGAACACCACGAGGCGCGGCACACCAACCTGACGGGCGAGCAGGATGTGCTCACGGGTTTGAGGCATGGGACCGTCGGTGGCGGCGACAACGATGATAGCACCGTCCATCTGAGCAGCACCGGTAACCATGTTCTTCACATAGTCAGCGTGGCCGGGGCAGTCGACGTGAGCGTAGTGACGCTTCTCGGTCTGATACTCGACGTGAGCGGTATTGATGGTGATACCTCTCTCCTTCTCTTCCGGAGCGGAGTCGATGGAGTCGAAGGTCTTAATCTCGGACAGACCCTTCTTGGCCAGGTGCAGGGTGATAGCAGCGGTCAAAGTGGTCTTGCCGTGGTCAACGTGGCCGATAGTACCAATGTTGACGTGCGGTTTAGTTCTTTCGAATTTTTCTTTTGCCATTTTGTTTTCTATTTAAGGTTGTGAACTCTTATCCATAAAAAATCGAGCCGATGGGGAGAATTGAACTCCCGACCCCTTCCTTACCAAGGAAGTGCTCTACCGCTGAGCTACATCGGCTTGTTTCTTCATCTGAGCGGAAGACGGGGCTCGAACCCGCCACCTAAAGCTTGGAAGGCTTTCGCTCTGCCAAATGAGCTACTTCCGCTTGACTTGTGGGGGAGGGTGGACTCGAACCACCGAACGGATTCCCGGACAGATTTACAGTCTGTTGCAATTGCCACTATGCGACTCCCCCAGTGCTAACTGAGCCGGTAGACGGACTCGAACCGCCGACAGGCTGATTACAAATCAGCTACTCTACCAACTGAGTTATACCGGCAACATGTGAAAGAACGGTTTTTGCGTCTATTTGCCGCCCTTTTCTTCGCGAAAAGGTGTGCAAAAATAGAAACTTTTCTCCAATTGACAATGCGAATTCTTCTTTTTTTTCGAAAAAAAATCTTCATCACAACATAATATACTGATAATCCGTTGTTTATGATTTTACCAAAAACCGCAAAAAAGAGAGCCAGACTCGGCTTTCAGGTCTGGCTCCACATGTTTTTGGTGTTTTTCAGGAATTAATGAAGGGTTTTATTTGGCAGTTTTGCCCTTGACTTTCTCCAATTGTCTCTTTAATGCATCGATGGAGGTGTCGATAGACTCCTCGAAAGTCTTGCTCTGCTTGCTGGCAAAGAGGTCCTCACCGCGCAACATCAGTCGGATGTCGGCAATCTTGTTCTCGGGGGTGTCGGTGTTGTCGAGCTTCAGCGAAACCTCGGCGTTGATCACCTCGCTGTACTTGGCGCAAAGCTTTTCCACTTTCTGCGTGATGAAGTCTTCAAGTTTTTGGTCAGCCTTGAAGTGAACTGAATTGATCATGATTTTCATAATAAACTCCTTTCTTTTAATCACCCTTTCGGGTGGGCTTGTTTATGGATTTTCTTGAGTTGTTCGATGGTGTTGTGGGCATAGATCTGGGTGGTGGCCAGGTCTTCGTGCCCGAGCAGCTTCTGTATGGCCACCAGGCTGGCGCCTTCGTCCAACAGGTGCGTGGCGAAGGTGTGGCGCAGCACGTGCGGGCTCTTCTGCTTGAGCGTGGTCGCGCCCTCAAGCATGCGATGCACCTTATTATATACATAGGAGGGCGACATCTCCTCCCCTTTGTCGTTCAAGAGGAGACGGTCGGCCTTTGCGGCGAAGGCGGCATCGCGCAAGGCTTGGTATTGGCTTATCAACTTTATCATCTGCGATGATAACGGCACAAAACGGTCTTTATTGCGCTTGCCGTGCACTTTTAGCAGCATGCCCGTCTTGTCGACATCGCCGTCCTTCAACCCGCGCAGCTCGGCCTGACGCATGCCCGTCTGATAGAGCAGCTCGAAGAGCAGGTGGTCGCGGCAGGTAGAGAAACCGTCGTCCTCGCCAAACGACACCTTATTAATATCTGTCTCGGTGACGAACTTGACCAGAGCCTTGGGCTGTTTCAGCGCCTTGACACCCGTCATGGGCGACTTTTCCATCAGGCCCTCGCGCAGGCAATACTTGTAGAAGGTGCGAAGCGTGGAAGTTTTCCTGTTGATGCTCCGATTAGCCAGACCTTTTTCTTTCAAGCTGACGATGTACGACTTCACCATGGTGGTCATCACCTGGGTCAGGTCATCGATATCGAACCCGGTTTTTATGAAGTCGGCGAATTGGAGCATGTCGCGCTGGTAGGCCTCAACCGTCAGCGCAGAGAAACGCTTCTCCGCCTGAATGTACCCTATAAACTGGTCGATGAGCATACAAAAATAAAACTTCGCCGTAAAATTAGTAATAAATTACCAATTCACGGCGAAGTTTGCCTAAAAAAATTATTTTCCTAAGCGGGCGCTTCCGTATCAACTACGGAATCAAGAATTACATATTCTCTTCAGCCTGACGGAGTTTCTGCACATAGATGGCCTTCATCATCTGCGCACGCTTGATGACTGAGGGCTTGGTGAACTGCTGGCGAGCGCGCAATTCCTTCACGACGCCGGTCTTTTCGTACTTTCTCTTGTAGCGCTTCAAAGCTCTGTCGATGCTTTCGCCTTCTTTAACAGGAACAATAATCATTTTAAAACACTTCCTTCTTTTAAATGGTTAATACTAATGGTTTGTTCCGCCTTCGCGGAATGAGGCCGCAAAAATACAACTTTTTCTTTTACTGCGACATAATTATTGAAAAAAACTTTCCTTTCCTAGATTTTTTATATTTAGATTTTTTATACCTTTGCCACGTAAATATAACAATATATCATCAATATTCATTCTTTTTCCAAAACACATCTAACATGAAGAAAATATTGCTCATCTTGTTCGCAGTCATTGGCTTTGGTTTTGCTGCAAGTGCACAAAACAATGCGATTGGTGTTCGCCTCAGCGGTGGTAACCAATGGTACTTTGGGGAAATCTCCTACCAGCGAAGTTTAGGTGCCCCACATCGTATTGAGGCTGATCTGGGTTACAGGTTTGATGATTATTATAGAATGGGAAATTTGTATTTGGTGGGTGTCTATCAACTGGCGTATGAAATTCCTGCCGTTAAAAATCTTGGGTGGTATTTTGGTTTTGGTCCCAGAGTGGAACTGTTCTCCTATGACAAATCATTTTACTTTTCAGGCGGAGTTGGCGTAGTAGGGCAAATTGGTATGGACTATCATTTCGATGCCATTCCTCTCCAACTTTCATTGGATTTCCGTCCATGCTTATATCTTATCCCTAACGCTGTATTCCGGTGGGAAGACTATGCTTTGGGCATCCGCTACATGTTCTGATTTTAACACACTTTACCGAAATAATCCAAAAACCGCTCCATTGCGGTTTTTTTTGTTGCCATTTTTCCTATCTTTGCAGAAAATAATCCTAAACAAAAGGCATATGACTCTACTAACTATTGGATGGGCTGAAATCCTCCTAATCGCATTGATTGTGTTGTTGCTCTTCGGAGCCAGAAAGATCCCGGAATTGATGAAGGGCCTGGGCAAAGGCGTGAAAAGCTTCAAGGACGGCATGAACGGCGTGGAGGAACCTGAAAACAAGGAAGACCAGAAGGAATGAGCCAACGGGAGGTCAGCAGTTTCTGGGATCACCTGGAGGTGCTTAGGAAAGTGCTGTTCCGCTGCCTGATAGCTTGGGCCATCGGGGCCGTGGCGGCCTTCTGCTTCAAAGACCTGCTGTTCGGCCTGTTGTTTGCTCCATCGCGCGACGACTTCATCTCGTACCGAGGCTTGGCTTGGCTCTGCCAACACACAGGGTGGCAGTCGCTGTGTCCCGGCAGCTTTCAGGCGTCGTTCATCAACACGGAATTGGCGGCGCAGTTCATGACGCACATCAAGGTGGCGCTCTGGGCGGGACTCGTGGTGGTTTCGCCTTACCTCATCATGCAGCTGTACGGCTTCGTCGCCCCCGCGCTTTACGACCAGGAAAAACGCCACGCCGCACCTATTATAATATGGGGCACATTGCTCTTCCTCCTCGGCGTGCTGATGAACTATTTCGTCATCTTCCCCTTCGCCTTCCGCTTCCTAGACAACTATCAGGTGTATGAGGAGGTGAAAAACCAGATTTCGCTCTCGTCCTATGTCTCCACCCTACTCTTGCTCAGCCTGCTCATGGGCGTCTTATTCGAGATTCCCATCGTCAACTACCTGTTGGCGAAAGCAGGGCTACTGCAGGCCGAGACCTTGAAGAAATACCGTCGGCACGCCATCGTGGCCATCGCCATCGTGGCGGCCGTCATCACTCCCACCGGCGACGCCGTGACGCTCACCCTGGTCACGCTGCCGATTTACTTGCTATATGAAGCCAGCATTGGTATCGTAAAAAGAACAAATTCAAAAAACACATAATATGCTACGAAAACTCAGAATCGTACTACAAGTGGTCATGATGACCCTGGCGACACTGTTGCTGCTCGGCATCGGCTTCCGAGTACATCTTTGGGCGGGCTGGGTGGCCAAAATCCAGTTTTTGCCTGCCTTCCTTGCCTTCAACGCGGTTGTGGTGGCTGCCATCATCCTCGTCACCCTATTTTTCGGAAGAATCTATTGCAGCGTGGTTTGCCCCTTGGGCATCATGCAAGACTTCTTCTCGTGGATTGGTGGTAAGTTCAAGAAAAACCGCTTCAGCTATGCCAAAGAGAAGCTATGGCTGCGCTTGGTTTGCTTAGCCGTTTTCATCATTGCGATGATCATCGGCTTTGCTCCTGTCACTACCTTGATTGAGCCATACAGTGCCTACAGCCGCATCGTCAACAGCCTGTTTAAGCCGCTTTACGATCTATTGAACAATTGGCTGGCTGGCCTCGATGCTGCCAACGACCGCTACAACTTCACCGAGGTGCAGATTTGGATGCACAGCGTGACGACCTTTGTCGTGGCCATAGCCACCTTAGTCTTACTTGGCGCGCTTGCCATTTGGAAAGGCCGCCTTTACTGCAACACCATTTGCCCTGTGGGCACAGCCCTCAGTCTATGCTCCCGTAACTCCCTGCTCCGTGTCCGCTTCGACAAGGACAAGTGCCAAAACTGTGGCATGTGTGAAAAGAACTGCAAGGCACAAGCCATCGACTTCAGGGAGGGCAAGGTGGACTATGCGCGCTGTGTAGTCTGCGGCGACTGTCTCGACAAGTGTAAGTTCGACGCACTGCACTATACCGCCAAAAAGTCTAAAGCCGCGTCCAAACCCGTCGATACTGAGCGTCGTGCCTTCCTCGTCGGTGCAGCAGTGGCCGGCACCACGGCTGCCATGGCACAGACCCAGATGAAAGTAGACGGCGGCTTGGCTGTCATCGAGGACAAGGTGGCGCCGAAACGCCAAACACCCATCACGCCTCCTGGCTCGGTATCGGCGCGTAACATGCAAAAGCATTGCACGGCTTGCCAGCTCTGCGTGTCAAGCTGCCCGAACAACGTGCTGCGTCCTTCCAACGACCTGATGCACTTCATGCAGCCGGTGATGTCGTTTGAACGCGGCTACTGCCGTCCCGAATGCACCCGCTGCAGCGAGGTTTGCCCCACGGGAGCCATCAAACCCATCACGAGAGAAGAAAAGACCACGCAACATGTCGGTCACGCCGTGTGGATCAAGGAGAATTGCGTGGCCTCGGAAAAGGGCATCAATTGCGGCAATTGCGCACGTCACTGCCCCACCGGCGCCATCACGATGGTCGACTACGAAGGTCCGAACGGCACGGTGAAAGTGCCCGCCGTGGACGAGAACAAATGCATCGGTTGCGGTGCCTGCGAGCACCTCTGCCCTGCCCGACCGTTTAGCGCGATTTACGTGGAAGGCAACGAGACACATCATATCAACTGATAATATGGTGTAGGGCTGTCACACCGTGGCAGCCGCACAAACAAAAACGCCAACGGCTGCCATGATATGGCAGTCCTACAAAACAAACAAAACAAACACAACCATGGATAGAAGAGAATTCCTAAAACATATAGGCGGCGCGGCCGTGGCCACATCGGTGGTGCTTTCGGCCTGCAAAACTGGCGACAACGAATCGCCCATTGCCCAAAACGTCATCGACGGCCAGGGCGAGATGACCTACCGCACCAATCCCAACACGGGCGACAAAGTCTCCCTTTTGGGCTATGGCATGATGCGTCTTCCCGTCGAGGAAGGTGGCACCTTGCGCGACCATCCCAACTCCCCCATCGACCAGGAGCTGGTCAACCAAGAGATCGACTATGCCCTCAAGCATGGCATGAACTATTTCGACACTGCACCGGTCTACTGCAAGGGCATGTCGGAACGCGCCACGGGCATCGCCTTGGCACGGTACCCGCGCAACTCATACTACATCGCCACCAAACTGTCGAACTTCAGCCCTTCCACCTGGGACACGGAACCCTCGAAAGCCATGTTCGAGAACTCGCTCAAGGAGTTACAAACGGACTATGTAGACTACCTACTGTTGCATAGCATCGGCGGCACTTCGAGGGATTTGGGGAGCATGGAGACGTTCAACGCCCGCTTCATGGACAACGGCATCCTCGACTGGCTCGTGGAGCAAAAAGCTGCAGGCCGCATCCGCAACCTGGGCTTCTCGTTCCATGGCGACCAGAAAGTGTTCGACACCCTGCTGCAATGGCACGACGAAGGCCGCTACCATTGGGACTTCGTACAAATCCAGATGAACTACGTGGATTGGAACTATGCCCACCGCATTGAAGAAGAGAACGTCAATGCCTCCTATCTCTACGAAGAGCTTCATCGTCGCGACATCCCCGCAGTCATCATGGAGCCTTTGTTGGGCGGTCGTTTGGCCAACCAGCCCGATTTCATCGTCAGACAGATGAAGGAACGCGAGCCCGAGACACCGGTAGCCCGTTGGGCCTTCCGCTACGCTGGTACGCCCGAGGGCATCCTTACCGTGCTGAGCGGCATGACCTACATGGAACACCTGGAGCAGAACGTGGCCACCTATTCGCCCCTACGCCCCATCACGCCTGAGGAAGACGAGTTCCTGATGAAAGTGGCCGAAGAGTTTGTGGAGCTGAAGACCGTTCCATGCACAAGCTGCAACTACTGCATGCCTTGTCCCTACGGCCTCAACATCCCCGTCATCTTCGACTACTACAACAAGTGCGTCACCGAAGGCAAGATGCCCGCAGGCAACACTGAGGCACGCGACTACCAAGAGGCACGCAGACGCTTCCTCGTCGGCTACGACCGCAACGTCCCGTCGCTGCGCCAGGCCAGCCATTGTATAGGCTGCGGGCAATGCTTAGAGCACTGCCCGCAGAAGATCGATATTCCTAATGAGCTCCACCGCATCGACGACTATGTGGAGCAACTAAAACTTCAAGGATAATTACTCAGGATAGTTCTCAAAGTAAGTCTCAATTTCCTCTCTAAGACCATCGGATGCCGCAACGGCGTCCTCCTTGTTGTAGCCTCTTTCTTCCAAAACGTGAATCAGCTCCAACCAGTCGATGTTTTTGTAGTAGTTGCGGCTTTCTTTGATCATATTCTTCAGCCACTGCCTGGAGCAGTTCCCAAGGTTGTCAATCAGCCATTCGCCGTCAACAAACTCAAGGGTGACTTGGTCCTTGTCGTAATACTCACTATCCACGATGACCTTGGCTGTGTTGCCATCAATGTTCACATCAGTAACGGCAAGAAGGGTGCACAACTCTCCTGCAAACTCTATCCACAACCCAGAGCTCGGGCCGTCTCCATCGATGCCTTCAGGAAGCGCCAAAGCCTCTTTGAGCAGGTCGCCATAACCCGTCGTGAACACATTATTGAAGGAGTACACATTATAGGGGTCGCATTGACAAATCTTATCAGCCAGCGTCAAGGTTCGCTCACCGATGTAATCCGACGTGAACTTTTCCGGATATTTGTCTTGGTTGTTCTGCGGGTTTTGTGAAGATTGGAAATTGCATTGGCACATCACGAATGCCAATAGCAGCAATGGTAATACTTTTTTCATGGCCAGATGTTTTTGGTGTGTAATACTATTAGTTAGGATATTTGTTTAAATATGTTTCGATCGAAGTCTTGTATTCCTCGTCAAGGACTGAATCCAAATCCAGGTTCATGAGATAGTCCCTTTGATTGCTGATATAATCAGCCAGCTGTTCCATGGTGCCATCAAAATCGGCAATCACCCATTCGCCGTCCTCGAAATGGAGAAGCATCTCATGGTCCTGATGGATATAATTCATCCTAACCCATGCGCTATCATCCTCCAACAGCTTAAAGTCAAGGATGGTCTTGGGGTGACTGTTACAATCGCAGTCGCCATTGCCGGTCATAAAATAGTAAAGGAATTCCTCGTCGCCGATGTATTCATTATCCACGGGGACGGCCCATGCCTCTTCCAACAGGTTGAAATAACTCTCCGTGAAAGCAGGCTTGATCGACGGGTCGAAAGCATGATCCGGAACAAAATCTATCAGCGTCTTGGCTCGATCGCAGATGTAGTTCTCGGTGAATTTCTCAGGATACTGGTCACGCGGCGACTTTTCCTCGGTCTTGTTCTGTGTAGTTTGCAAATTACATTGGCACATCACAAATGCCAATAACAATAACGACAATACCTTTTTCATAGATTTAGTCTTTGGATTGCAAAAATAATCTTTTTTTTGAACAACGTTCTTTTTTTTCTCATTTATCTCAAATAGTTTGTTGTACCGTTCTCGCGAAACCACTATTTTTGCGGTCAAATAACATCGGCAATGAAGCGCGAAAGCAGAGAAAAGGAAATCTATAAAGTGACCCTCATGGGCGGGGCAGTGAATGTTTTGTTGCTGCTGTTCAAGTTTGTGGCTGGCATCGTCGGCCACAGCTCAGCCATGATTGCCGATGCCGCGCATTCGCTCTCCGATTTCGTGACGGACATCATCGTCATTGTTTTCGTCAAGATCAGCAACAAGCCGCAGGACAAGTCGCACGACTATGGCCACGGGAAATACGAGACCTTGGCCCTCACCCTCATCGGCATCGCCTTGATGGCGGTGGCCATCGGCATCATCGTGAAAGGGGCCATGAAGATTGCGGCATGGGCCAACGGCGAAGCCCTTGAGGTGCCAGGCATGCTGGCTTTCTGGGCTGCCATCGTCTCCATCGTGCTGAAAGAGGCCATTTACCGCTACTCCATCATCAAGGCGAGGAAACTTGACTCGAAGGCGGTCGAAGCCAACGCATGGCACCATCGCAGCGACGCCTTGTCGTCCATCGGAACGGCCATAGGCATCGGCGGAGCCATCTTCCTTGGTGAGCGTTGGACCATCCTCGACCCCATCGCCTCGGTGGTGGTGGGCGCCTTCATCGTCAAGGTGGCCTTCGACCTCCTCAAAAACGGTATCGGCGACCTGATGGAACAGTCGCTCCCCGACCAAGTGGAAGACGAGATACTGACACTGGCCTCGGGAGTGCCCGGCGTCAGCACACCCCACGACCTGCGCACGCGACGCATCGGCAACCACTACGCCATCGAGTTGCACATCCTCATGGACGGCAACATCAGCCTCAAGGAAGCCCACGACAAGGCCTCGGAGGTGGAAGACGTGCTAAAGAAACGCTATGGAGAAGAGACCCATGTGGCCGTGCACGTGGAGCCGAAAGAGGAATGAACTGGCAGCAGACACAATAAATATGTACTTTTTGCGTTCAATAACAAATCAACAACCTAATACAATGAAAAGAATCATCATCGTTTTGGCATTCGCCGCCACCCTCTTCATCTCCGAGAAAGCGCAGGCCCAACTGAACATCCACGCGGGTTATGCACCTGAATTGATGAGGACCGAGACCCCCACGCACGACACCACGCTTCTTTACCACGGGATCTATTTCGGCTTCGACTGGACATTCGTCCTCAGCGACAACCTCAGCCTCACCGCCGGAGCACAATACAGGATGAATCTGAGGGACGAGTCGGAACACTATTGGTATGGCTCCACCTACATCCACGACCTGACCCGTGAGCGACAGACGCTCATCGACGTCCCCATCTTGTTGAAATACAACCTCTCCAAGAGAGACAACATCACCTTCAGCCCGTTTGCTGGCCCGATGCTGAGTTGGGGCATCGAAGGCAAGACCACAGAGTCCATCACCTACCCGAGCAACACCGAAATGCATCACGAATGGTATGGCGACCAAGGCTACATGAACCGTTTCAACGTGTATGCAATGGCAGGCCTCGAAGTGGGTTACAAGCGGTTCACCCTATCGGTCGGCGGCCGCTATGGCTTCCTCAACCTCAACAAACTCAACAGCGGCACCACCACCAAAGCCTACGGCTTCTTTGTCAGCTTCGGCCACAGCTTCTGACGACCAAGATTTAGAAAAACAAAATGCGGAATAGTGCAAGGCTTTGCGCTATTCCGCATTCTATTATTCAAGACAGGGGGTTATTCTCCCAGCAGATGCTCAAACAGGAAGTTGTCGATCTTGTTGAACAGGTGCATGCGGCACTCGCCGTCGCCATACTCGTAGCCACCATAGATGCCGTGGTTCTTGTTGGGATAGATCATCAGGTCGAACTGCTTGCCGTTGCTGATCATGGCCTTGATGAGTTCCATGGCGTTCTGGTAGTGCACGTTGTCGTCGCCGCTGCCGTGGCAGAGCAGGTAGTTGCCCTTAATCATCGCCGTGTTGTGGACGGGCGAGTTGAGGTCGTAGCCCTCGGGGTTCTCCTGTGGCGTGCGCATGAAACGCTCAGTGTAGACGTTGTCGTAATAGCGCCAGTTGGTCACGGGAGCCACCGAGACAGCCGTGCTGATGACGTCGGCGCCTTTGGTGATGCCGTTGGCCGCCATGAAGCCGCCGTAGCTCCAGCCGTAGATACCGATATGGTCGGCATCCACGTAAGGTTGTCTGGCCATGTATTTGGCAAGGGTGATCATATCCTCGGTCTCATACTTGCCCAGTTGCAGATAGGTCATCTTCTTGAACAGTTCGCCTTGGGCACCGCTACCGCGGTTGTTGATGGACACGCTGATGATGCCATGCTGTGCCAGCAGTTGCATCCACCAATAGTCACTACTGGCCCATGAGTTAGTCACGGTTTGATGGCCGGGACCGCCGTACACGTAAATCAGCACAGGGTATTTCTTCGAGGGGTCGAAGTCGGGCGGCAGGATCTGCCAGGCGTCCACGTCCACCTGGGTGCCGTCGGGCAACACGAAAGCAGGATCGCTGATCTTCATGAGGCGCTTCTCGCCAAGGTTGAAGGTCTGCAGACGCTCCACAAACTCATGGTTGTCCTCGAGCACGCGCACCAGCTTGCCCTTATTGGTGTAAAGTTCGTACTGACGCGGCTGGGTAATGCTGGAGTTGATATTAATAAGGTAACTGAAGTCGTTGCTGAAACGCGCATCGTTGGTGCCGGGGCGGCCAATCACCTCCCTCATCTTGCCTCTCAGGTTGACGGCATAGATCTGACGGTCGACAGGAGAATTCTTGGCGGCCTGGAAGAACACCTCCTTGCCGTCGAAGCCATAAACGGTGGTCACATCCCAAGGACCGTTGGTGAGTTGCTTCACCAGGGTGCCGTCCATCTTGTAGAGATAGATGTGGTTATAGCCACTACGCTCCGAGGTCATCAGGAAGGTCTTGCCGTCGTCAAGGAAATGCCAGTCGTCGGTGATGTCGATATAATATTCGTTGGTCTCATCGTAGAACACGCGGCTCTCACCCGTGGTGGCGTTGGCGGCAAGGATTTCCAGATGGTTCTGATGGCGGTTGAGGCGTTGGATGGCCAGCACATTGGGGTCTTTCGTCCAGGCGATGCGGGGAAGGTAGATGTCAGTCTCAGTGCCCGTGTCCATCTTCACCGTCTTGCCAGTCTCGAGGTCGTAGACATAGATTTCGACGATGGAGTTGTCTTCGCCAGCCTTGGGATACTTGAAGCTATACCATCCGGGATAGAGGCCCTCAAACTCCTCCATCTGGAACTCGCGCACATTGCTCTCGTCGAACCTCATGAAGGCGATCTTCTTTCCGTCGGGCGACCAGAAGAAACCCTGCGAGAAGCTGAATTCCTCCTCATAGACCCAGTCAGGTGTTCCGTTGATGATATGGTTGTATAAACCGTCGTGCGTGAACTGTCTCTCCTCCCCTGTCTCCAGGTCCTTGATGAACAGGTTGTTGTCGCGCATAAAAGCCACCTTGGTCGCATCGGGCGAGAAAGTGGCGAGACGCTGCTTACCGTTAGCCGAAAGCGGTTGCAGGGTCTTCGTGTTGAAGTCGTAGACATAATAATCGGCATGGAACGAATGGCGGTAGATGCTCTCGATGTCCGTAGCGCAGAGCATCTTATCCTCGTTCTGGCTCAATTCGTAATCCTGCAAGCCGATAGGCACCTCTTCGCCTTCCAAAACGAGGTCGGCGATGCCGAACAAGGTGCGTTCCAACTCGCCGGTCTGGTAATTATAGATGTTGAGTTGGCCTCTCTCAAACGAGGCGTACGACCTGCCGTCTCTCATCGAGTTCATGCCGCGCACGCTCTTGGCATAGAACGTCGGACGCATGTAGAGGTCTTCCAATTCGAAATTCTGTTTCTCTTGGGCCTTAACCGAAAGGGCTCCGAAAACAAGGAACAAACTGACTAATAGATACTTAAACTTCATAACAAATAGATTTGATTGCACAAAGGTAGAATTTTTTCAAAAAAAGAAAGAAAAAATCTTGTCGGTTTCAGAAAAAGCCGTATTTTTGCACCCGCATTTGGGACGGTAGCTCAGTTGGTTTAGAGCGCATGCTTGACAGGCATGAGGTCACAAGTTCGATCCTTGTTCGCCCCACACGAAACGCCGATGGCGTTTTTTTATTCAACGGAGGGACGTTAGCCCAGTTGGTTTAGAGCGCTGCCTTCACACGGCAGAGGTCACTGGTTCGAGTCCAGTACGTCCCACGGAAAGCGAGCAAAGAAATTTGCCCGCTTTTTTTATTTGCATAGTTCACACTAAATCCCTACCTTTGCCGTTCCAAATGAAACGAGCAAATCAACCAAAACAGATATGATGCAACACAATATCGTACCCCAAGATTTAGCAAAGAAACTCTTTGCAGAAAGCGGTCTGCCCTGCATCGGCAAGGCTGGCATCCGTGAAATCAACAAGTTGGCCCGCGACCTTGAAGCCGCTAGTGGTAAGAAGTTCATCCACATGGAGATCGGCAACCCAGGTCTGCCTGCCGCCCGTGTCGGCGTGGAAGCCCAGATCAAGGCTCTGCAAGACGGCGTGGCCGCCAACTATCCGCCCATCGACGGTGCACCTATTTTAAAGAAGGAAGCCTCGCGATTCATCAAGAACTTCCTCGACCTCGACGTCGATGCCGCCAACTGCATCCCCACCGTCGGCTCCATGCAAGGTGGTTTTGCCTCCTTCATGATTGCTGGTCACACCAACGTGAAGAAGAATACCGTGCTCTTCATCGACCCAGGCTTCCCCGTGCATAAGTTCCAAAACAAGGTGTTAGGCATCCCGATGGAGCATTTCGACATCTACGAATACCGTGGCGAGAAGCTGCGTGGCAAGTTGGAAGAGGTGTTGAGCAAGGGTAATATCCACAGCATGCTCTACTCCAACCCCAACAACCCGACCTGGGTGTGCCTCACCGAAGAAGAGCTGCGCATCATCGGCGAGATGGCCAACAAGTATGATGTCATCGTCATGGAGGACCTCGCCTACTTCGGCATGGACTTCCGCAAGGACTACAGCCACCCCGGTGTCGAGCCTTTCCAACCCACCGTGGGCAAATACACCGACAACTACATCCTGATGATCTCCAGTTCCAAAGCCTTCAGCTACGCCGGCGAACGCTGCGCCATCATCGGCATCAGCAACAAGCTGGCTTCACGCCATTATCCCGACTTGAAAGCCTTCTGCGGACAAGAGGTCTTCCTGCGCGCCTTCCTCTTTGGTGCCTTGCACCCGCTGAGCTCCGGTACCTCGCACTCGGCACAATACGCCCTCGCCGCCGTGATGAAAGCCGTCAACGACGGCACATACAGCTACCGCGACGATGTGCTGGAATACGGCCGCAAAGCCGAGCTGATGAAGAAAGCCTTCACCGAGAACGGCTTCTACATCACCTACGACGAGGATTGCGGTGAGCCCATCGCCGACGGTTTCTACTTCACCTTCTGCTATCCTGGCTTCACCGGTGCCGACCTCGTGGAAGAGATGCTCTATTACGGCATCTCCGGCATCTCGTTGGACACCTGCGGCAGCACCAAGCAAGGCATCCGCGCCTGCACGTCGCTCATCCAGAGGGAAGAGATTCCGATTCTGGCGGAGCGCCTAGAGGCTTTCGCAAAGGATCACCCGGTCAAATAGCATTGTCGCCGACTGCGTCCCCGTAGTCGGAAAAAACGATAGACGAGGAAAAGCGTGTATTTCATTTGCGAGACGCAAATGACGACAATGGTTCAATCTGCGAGGACGCAGATTGCGACAATGAGGTAACAATGAGGATGCCGTTTGGCATCCTCATTTCTTTTTTGTATGTTTGCATTCCCAAACCCTATCAGAATGCAAGAGGAAGACAAAAAGCAAGCGGGTGTTTCAATTTGCAAGGATGCAAATGATGACAATAATCCAATCTGCGAGGACGCAGATTGCGACAATGAGGTGTTTTTCGACAAAAGCGATTTCGAGCATTTTGAATGGGGTACACATCTCCCCCATTGGCATCAAGACGGCAAATATATTTTCGTCACTTTCCGCTTACATGATTCCCTGCCACAAGAGAAACTTCAATGGCTCCGCGACGAGAAAGAGAGTTGGCTGAAGCAACATCCTCAGCCATGGGATGAAATCGTAACAAAAGAATACATCGACAAGTTCGGCAAAACTGTTGACAAATGGTTGGATAACGATTACGGAGACTGTCTGCTCAAAAAATCGAGTAACAGGAAGATTGTTGAAGACGCACTACATTTCTTTGATGGCGAACGCTACGACTTGATTGCCTTTGTCGTAATGCCCAACCATGTTCATATTCTCATGAAACTCAAAGAAGGACATGAATTGCTTGAAATCATGCGTTCGATTAAGAGTTATACAGCCAAGAAAATCAACGACAACGAGAACAAATCCGGTCCTGTGTAGCAATCGGAATCATACGACCGCCTGATAAGAGACTATGAGCATTTTGAGAATGTCGTGCGATATATCGTTGCCAACAACAAAGACTTGGCTTGGGTCGCACACTACACTGTCGCCGACTGCGTCCCGCAGTCGGAAAAATGATTGACGAGGAAATTTGTGTATTTCATTTGCGAGACGCAAATGACGACAATGATTCAATCTGCGAGACGCAGATTGTGACAGCGGGGACTGACTACTTCAATATAGCAAAACAATATCTCACAAAGATGTTCAGCATTGAACCTTCTTTTGAAAGTGTTTCATTCGTGCTATAATCAATAAAATCTCCTTTAATCGGCATAAAAGTCACACCCAATGCAACACCATGGCGTCCGATATCGCATCCTGGGGCAAATGCAACATAGAAGCCACCTGCTTTTATAGGCCCTTGAAAACCTGGTTCTGGATATTCGGTATTTGTGTGATTATACACATCTGCCCGTGAAATCCCATACACCGTATTTAAAGAAAAGGCATATCCTGCTTTTAATTCCACATAAGGCCGAGCGACCTTGTTTACAATAGTAAACCTGACATTGGCATATACTGGAATCGTATGTAAATCTTTATCCAAGTAAAAAACAGGTCCAAATCCTTTATTCACAAAACTATGCCACGCCTGACTTCCATGAAACTCAGAACCTAAACCCACAGTCCAATGAGAACTGACTTTCTGATTAAGCAAAAAACCTACATCATAATGAGTAACCAAAAGCCCACTACCATACATTAAAGAGAAAAAACTTGAAAGCCAATCCAACATACCTATCCCACCATAAACATACAGAGAGGTATGATGATTTGTTGCGGTATTTGTAATTGTAGCGATACTATCCAAATGTTTTTCTTGTGCAAAACCCTGGGTCATCAGCATCAGAGTTATTATGAGTATTGATAACTTTTTCATATTCAATAGGTTTTCATGGCTAATAATAGTATTTCGTTACAAAAATCATTCCAAAAACCGTTAACAGATTGGCAATCTTTAATACTCAAAACGATAGCGAACAAAAAGAATGCGTGTAATTTAAAATCAATCTAAATTATCATTTGGGGCTGAAATTAAACGAAAAGCCGTGCATCATTTGCCCAAAATTCCCTAATTTCGTGGCTCATTATTAAACGACACAACAATTTCTAAAATCTAATCAATATGGCAAAATTCAGAGGAGCCATCGTTGTTGACACTGAGCGTTGCAAAGGCTGTGGCGTGTGCATCACGGCCTGCCCCTGCGGTGTCATCGAATTGGCAAAAGAAGTAAACGGAAAAGGTTACAATTACGCCTTCATGGCGAACCCCGAAGCCTGCATCGGCTGCGCCAGCTGCGGCATCACCTGCCCCGACGGCGTCATCAAGGTTTACAAGAAAGCCCTGTAATCAAAACCTATTGTCTAACAAATCAAAAAATCTTACATAATGGGAGAATTAAAACTGATGAAGGGTAACGAGGCATTGGCCGAGGCCGCCATCCGCTGCGGCGCCGATGCTTATTTCGGATATCCTATCACCCCCCAGTCGGAAGTGATTGAGTATCTGTCGGAACAGAACCCTTACGAACGCACCGGTATGGTCGTTCTTCAAGCTGAAAGTGAATTGGCAGCCATCA
>Ga0310690_10004528_pt1 | contig 19654 bp, 17 predicted proteins | sample AusTroGonzalo_MG_2_FD_207661 | JGI IMG/M metagenome (GOLD analysis project Ga0310690, IMG submission 207661) | Bovine rumen microbial communities from tropical cattle in Woodstock, Queensland, Australia - Gonzalo_04 (v2) (version 2) | ecosystem: Host-associated > Mammals > Digestive system >...
ACATCAATAACGGACTGCTGTTCGGTATGATGTCGAAGGACTCGAACACCAGTCAGATAGAGTATAAAAAGGTTGACATTAAGACACAAGCCAGCAAGCCCGACACGATCATCAAGAAAGATACCATCGCCAAGGCACCTGTGGCAAAACCAGAGCCCGTAAAAGATGGCTACTGCATCGTGCTGGCTAGCTATGTATCGAAGAAAAACGCCAATGCCTTCGTAAACGAACTGAAGCAGAAGGGCTACGAAGAGTCGGAGGTTTACATTCATAACGACGTGACCCGTGTGGTATACGGAAATTTCAAGACACAAGAGGAGGCTTATCAAGTACTCAGAAAGATGCATCGCGAGAAGGGGCTTGAAGAAGCGTGGGTGTATCAAAAGAGAGGTTAGAGGTTAGAGAGATGAAGCGGGTACGTTGTCCGAAGTGCGATCAATACATTACGTTTGATGAAACGAAATATACTGCAGGCCAGTCACTGGTGTTTAAGTGTCCGGATTGCGGTAAGGAGTTTGGCATACGCATTGGCGTGAGCAAACTGCGCGAGCGACAGAAGGACGAGAACCCCGACGAACAGGCTAACGAACAGGGATGCGGATCGGTGGTAGTGATCGAGAACGTGTTCCACTTCAAGCAGGTGATCCCCCTGCAGATGGGCGATAACGTGATAGGTCGCTACCAGAAGGGCAATCCGGCTAATGCCACCTTCGAGACTGTTGACCCGAGTGTAGACCTGAACCACTGCACCGTTACCGTGAGTCGTGACAAGCGGGGCGGACTACGCTATACCCTGAAGGACAACAACAGCAACACAGGCACCTTTGTGGACAATGTAGAATTGAGCCCCAAGGAACGTCGCGTGATTGAAGACGGCACACTGTTTACTATCGGTGCTACGAGCATTATTTTGCGCTCGGCAGATAGTAAAGACGAATAAAAATGCATCTTTTCTTTGCACCTTGTGCCAAAAATGGCATAGAATGCCCTTTTATGCAAAAAAAAGAATAAATTCTTTTTGTAGTGCGACTGAATTTTTGTACCTTTGCGCCTTGATAATCAAAAGGTAATTTAAAAATTCAAATGGAAACAACAGCAATTCTGCTACTCCACTGCCCTGACCAACAGGGTATCATTTCGGAAGTAACCAAGTTTATCACCGATAATAAAGGTAACATTGTGTACCTGGATCAGTATGTTGACAAGGTTGAGGGTATGTTCTTTATGCGTATAGAATGGGAACTCGATGGATTCCTGATTCCACGCGACAAACTCTACGACTACCTGACAACACTCTACGCCCAGCGTTACCAGATGAAATTCTCGCTCTATTATAGCGACAAGTGCCCCCGTATGGCCATCTTCGTGAGCAAGATGAGTCACTGTCTGTACGATCTGCTGGCACGCTGGAAGGCGGGCGAGTTCAACTGCGATATCCCCTGTATTGTTTCAAATCACGAAGACCTTCGCTATGTGGCCGACCAGTTCGGCATTCCTTACTACGTATGGAGCATAAAGAAAGACCACTCAAACAAGGAGGAGGTAGAGAAGGCCGAGATGGAGCTGCTGAAGAAAGAGGATATCTCGTTCATCGTGCTAGCCCGCTATATGCAGATTATCAGCGACGAGATGATAGCCGAGTATCCACACCATATCATCAACATCCACCACTCGTTCCTTCCAGCATTCATCGGTGCCAAGCCTTATCATCAGGCTTACGAGCGCGGCGTGAAGATTATCGGAGCTACAAGCCACTACGTAACCGCCGAGTTGGATGCTGGTCCTATCATTGAGCAGGACGTAACGCGCATTACGCATAAGGATACGCCTGAGAGCTTAGTGCTGAAGGGAAAAGATCTCGAGAAGATTGTGCTCAGCCACGCCGTGAGCAAGCACATCCAGCGCAAGATCCTGACGTATAAGAACAAGACAATAATATTTAGTTAAGGAGTTACAGGAACTCCTAAAAAAAGAAAAGAATGCAAGTAGCGATTGTAAAATATAACGCGGGGAATATCTATTCAGTGGTGAATGCACTGAAGAGATTAGGGATTGACCCACTGCTGACGGACAATGCCGAACAGCTGAAGAAGGCCGATAAGGTATTGTTCCCAGGACAAGGTCATGCCGGCGAGGCGATGGACTATCTGAGAGCACGCAGGCTCGACGAGGTGATCCGCGACCTGAAGCAACCCGTTTTCGGCATCTGCGTAGGACAGCAGTTGCTATGCCGTCACTCTGAGGAGGGCGATACCGACTGCATCGGCATCTTCGACGCTGAGGTAAAGCGTTTCCAGCCCGAGCGCCACGAGGATAAGGTGCCCTGCATGGGATGGAATGAACTTCACGCTCCGCTAAATGATAAAGGAGAAATGATAAATGATAAACTCCTGGAAGGTCTGGGCAAGAAGCCGTATGTGTACTTCGTGCATTCGTATTATGTGCCAGTAAGCAAGGAGACGATTGCAACGGCGGATTATATCCTACCCTACTCGGCCTCGATGCACAAGGATAATTTCTACACTTGCCAGTTCCACCCGGAGAAAAGTGGCAAAGTAGGTGAGCAAATTCTTAAGAATTTCTTAGCGATATGAATATTGAACTGATTCCGGCGATTGATATCATTGGAGGCCAGTGCGTAAGACTGACCAAGGGCGATTATGACCAGAAGACCGTTTACGGCAAGCCCCTGGACATGGCCCTCGAGTTTGAGCTCATCGGCTACAAGCGACTCCATGTGGTGGATCTGGATGGCGCCAAATCGAAGCACATCGTGAACGATGCCGTATTGCGCGAGATCACCTCGCAGACGAACCTGGTTGTAGACTTCGGTGGCGGCATCAAGACCGACGAGGATCTGGAGAAGGCTTTCGAGGCTGGTGCCCAGATGGTAACCGTAGGATCGATAGCCGTTACCCAGCCCGAACTGTTTATGGGATGGCTGGAGAAATATGGCAGTGAGCGCATGATACTGGGTGCTGACGTCCGCAACGGCAAGATCAGCATCAACGGATGGAAAGAGGATTCCACAGAAGACCTGCTGCCCTTCCTGCAGAAATACATCGAAGCAGGCGTAAAGAACGTGCTCTGCACAGAGATCTCGAAGGATGGCACACTGGCAGGTCCTGCGATAGAACTGTATCGCAAGGTGATGGAGGCCTACCCTGAGCTGCACCTGATAGCCAGCGGTGGCGTATCATCGATGGAAGACATCAAGGCCCTGGACCAGGCAGGCATCCCTGCCGTAGTCTTCGGCAAAGCCATATATGAAGGTCGAATCGACCTTCAGGAACTGATTCGTTTTAGCAACGGACTACAGGACTAACAGAAAAAAAAGATTATGGGATTAGCAAAGAGAATAATACCCTGTTTGGATGTGAAGGACGGTGAGACCGTAAAGGGCACCAACTTCGTGAACCTGCGATCGGCAGGCGACCCAGTGGCACTGGGTAAAGCCTATAGCGAGCAGGGAGCCGACGAGTTGTGCTTCCTCGACATCACAGCCAGCTTCGAGGGTCGCAAGACGTTTACCGAAATGGTGACGCGTGTGGCTCAAGAGATCAATATCCCCTTCACCGTGGGTGGAGGCATTAACGAACTGGCCGATGTGGAGCGACTGCTCTATGCTGGAGCCGACAAGGTGAGTGTGAACTCAGCCGCCATCCGCCGTCCAGAACTCATCGACGAGATTACCAACAGATTCGGCTCGCAGGTGTGCGTCTGTGCCATCGATGCCAGATTCGATGCCGATGGTTGGCATTGTTACCTGAAAGGTGGCAGAGAGCGCACGGAGCGAGGACTCTTTGAATGGGCTCACGAGGCTCAGGAGCGTGGTGCTGGCGAGATTCTGTTTACGAGCATGGATCACGACGGTGTGAAAGAGGGGTATGCCAACGAGGCGTTGCGCGAATTGGCCGACAACCTATCGATACCCATCATCGCCAGCGGTGGTGCTGGTAAGAAGGAGCACTTCCGCGATACCTTCATCGAGGGTCACTCGGATGCTGCCCTCGCAGCCAGTGTGTTCCACTTCGGCGAAATCCCCATCCCAGAGTTAAAACAATACCTGAAGGCCGAAGGCATTAATGTGAGAATTTAGCAAAAAAGAAAAGAAAGAATGAAAGTTGATTTTGAAAAGTGCGGAGGACTGGTTCCCGCCATTATCCAAGATGCTCAGACCAAGAACGTATTGATGCTGGGCTATATGAACGAAGAGGCTCTGCAAAAGACCCTCGACACAAAGAAGGTAACCTTCTGGAGTCGCTCACGCCAATGCCTTTGGACCAAGGGCGAAACCAGCGGCAACTTCCTGCATCTGGTGGACATCAAGGTGGATTGCGACAACGACACCCTCTTGGTGAAAGCCAATCCCGATGGTCCGACTTGTCACACAGGTACCGATACCTGCTGGGGCGAGGAGAACAACAGCGGCGTGGCGTTCTTGAGTGAGTTGCAGGACTTTATCGACAAGCGCTACAAGGAGATGCCCGAGGGATCGTATACCACGAAACTCTTCAAGGACGGCATCAACAAGATAGCCCAGAAGGTGGGCGAAGAGGCTCTGGAGACTGTGATTGAGGCCACCAACGGCACCAGCGATCACCTGATATACGAGGCCAGCGACCTACTGTATCACCTCACAGTGCTCCTCACGAGCAAGGGAATGCGCATAGAACAGGTAGCCAATGAACTCCACAAGCGCCACGATCCCAACTGGGACAAGCAGCGTCGCGAGGCAAAAGCCGCCGGAAAAATGAAGTAATAACTCAACTTCGCAAGCTCCGCCTGCTCAGTTTCGTTAGAGGTTAGAGGTTAGGGGTTAGGGGTTAGAGAAAACTTGGATAAACGCAGAGTATTAACAAAAATAGAAAAAGGTTGTATGGGACTAAGAGAAGTAGTGAAGAGAGTAATCTCTAACCACTAACCTCTAACCCCTAACCACTAAAAAGATGATAGTAAGTTTTAAGAATGTAACCGTTTACCAGAACTCGGGAGAGAAGATTCTCGAAGGGGTGAATCTGGAAGTTGACGAGGGCGAGTTCGTATATATCATCGGACGTGTGGGCTCTGGAAAGAGTTCACTGTTAGAGACGCTCTATTGCGAGCTCGATATTGACGAGGCCGAAGAGGCTATGGTACTGGATCACGATCTGCTGACCATCCGCCGCAAGGAGATTCCTGCGCTGAGAAGGGAGCTGGGTGTGGTGTTCCAGGACTTCCAGTTGCTGCGCGAGCGCACCGTTTACAAAAACCTGTATTTTGTGCTGAAGGCCACAGGCTGGAGAGACAAAGAGCGCATCAACGATCGCATAGCAGAGGTTCTGGCGATGGTAGGTATGGAGGATAAGGCCGACAAGATGCCGCATGAACTCTCGGGTGGTGAACAACAGCGTGTGGCTATCGCAAGAGCCATCCTGAATCATCCGCAACTCATCATTGCCGATGAGCCCACTGGTAATCTGGATCGCGATACAGCCGATAATATCATGCAGCTGCTGAGGAGCATCGCAGAAACAGGTACGGCGGTGATTATGACCACACACAATATGGCGCTTGTGAACAAGTATCCAGGCAAGGCGTTCCAGTGTCATGATGGCATCATGGAGCAGGTGATTGTTCGCAAGGCGAACGAAACCAAGAGTGACAATGCATAATTCATAATGCATAATGCATAATTAAGAGAAAATTAAGAAATTAAAATACTAGCTTATGAAAGTAATGAAATTCGGCGGTACTTCCGTCGGCACCCCACAGAGAATGAAGGAGGTAACCCAGCTGGTTACCAAGTCAGGCGAACCCGTATTCGTAGTGCTCTCAGCTATGTCAGGCACCACCAACAGTCTGGTAGAGATCTCTGACTATCTCTACAAGAAGAACCCCGATGGCGCCAACGAGGTGATTAATCGTTTGGAGCAGAAGTACGACAAGCACGTGGACGAGCTCTACGCCAAGGACGAGACAAAAGCCACAACCCGCGAGTTCCTGAAGGGCGAGTTCGACTATCTGCGCTCGTTTACCAAAGAACTCTTCACCAGTTTTGAGGAGAAGAGCATCGTGGCTCAGGGCGAGATGATGTCGACCAATATGGTAGTGAACTACATGAATGAAATCGGTATCAAGGCCGTGCTGCTGAATGCGCTCGACTTTATGCGTACCGACAAGAACGCCGAGCCCGATCCTGTTTACATCAAGGAGAAACTGGCCGCTCTGCTCAAAGAGAACGAGGGCGCTCAGGTGTACCTCACTCAGGGATTCATCTGCAGAAATGCTTATGGCGAGATCGACAACCTGCAGCGTGGTGGTAGCGACTATACTGCATCGCTCATCGGTGCCGCCATCGGTGCTGAGGAGATTCAGATCTGGACCGATATCGACGGTATGCACAACAACGATCCCCGTGTGGTAGATGGTACTCAGCCTGTTCACCAGCTGCACTTCGAAGAGGCTGCCGAGTTGGCTTACTTCGGTGCGAAGATACTCCACCCCACTTGTGTACAGCCCGCTAAGTATGCTGGAATCCCTGTGCGCCTGTTGAACACGATGGATCCCGATGCCGAGGGAACCACCATCTCGAACAAGACCGAGTATGGCAAGATTAAGGCCATCGCCGCCAAGGATAACATCACAGCCATCAAGATCAAGTCTTCACGCATGTTGCTGGCTACTGGTTTCCTGCGTAAGGTGTTTGAGATATTCGAAAGCTACCAGACACCTATCGATATGGTATGCACTTCGGAGGTTGGTGTTTCTATGAGTATCGACAATTCAGCCCATCTGGGAGAGATTGTAGACGAACTGAAGAAGTACGGCACCGTAACCGTTGACACCAGCATGTGTATCATCTGCGTAGTGGGCGACCTGGACTGGAGTAACGTTGGTTTTGAGACCATCGCACTCGATGCGCTGAAGGATATTCCTGTACGCATGGTTAGCTATGGTGGTTCAAACTACAACATCTCGTTCCTGATTCGCGAGGAGGACAAGAAACGTGCCCTGCAGAAACTTAGTGACACCATCTTCAACAAATAAAAAGGTAAAAAAGTAAGAAGGTAAAAAAACGATGGCAAAAGGAATTTTCCCAGTAGAGAGGTTCAACGAGATAGAGACACCTTTCTACTACTACAACACAGAACTACTGCGCCAAACGCTGAAAGCTATCAACGACGAGGCGGGTAAGCATGAAGGTTTCGTGGTACATTATGCTGTAAAAGCTAATGCCAACCCTCGTATCCTTCGCATTATCCGCGAGGCCGGTCTTGGAGCCGACTGCGTGAGTGGCGGTGAGATAGAAGCATCAGTAAAAGCCGGATTCCCCGCCAGCAAAATCGTATATGCTGGCGTAGGCAAGAGCGACTGGGAGATCAACCTCGGACTTGACAGCGACATCTTTTGCTTTAACGTTGAGAGTATCCCCGAGCTCGAGGTGATTAACGAGTTGGCTGGTAAGAAGGGCAAAGTGGCCCGAGTGGCTTTCCGCCTGAACCCCAATGTGGGTGCTCATACCCATGCTAACATCACTACGGGCTTAGCCGAGAACAAGTTTGGTATCGCCATGCGCGATATGGTTTCAGTGATCCGTGAGGCTGAAAAGCTTCCTAACGTCAGATTCGTAGGTCTGCATTTCCATATTGGCTCGCAGATTCTTGATATGGGCGACTTCGAGGCCCTCTGCAATCGCGTGAACGAGTTGCAGCAGGAGCTTATCAGCCATCGCATCCGTGTGGAGCATATCAACGTAGGTGGCGGACTGGGTGTTGACTATGCGCACCCCAACCGTGTGCCCATCCCCGATTTCAAGGCTTTCTTCGACACCTATGCCAAGAAGCTGAAGCTGGAGCCCGGACAAACACTGCACTTCGAACTCGGACGTGCTGTGGTGGCCCAATGCGGAAGTCTGATTACACGTACCTTATATATAAAGGAAGGTGCCGTGAAGAAGTTCGCCATCGTGGATGCAGGATTTACCGACTTGATTCGTCCGGCCCTCTATCAGGCTTATCACAAGATTGAGAACATCTCGAGTGAGGAGCCATGCGAGGCCTACGATGTGGTAGGTCCCATCTGCGAGAGTACCGATGTCTTCGCCAAGCAGATTGACCTGAACAAAGCTAAGCGTGGTGATCTGCTGGCCATCCGTTCGGCTGGTGCCTATGGCGAGATTATGGCCTCGCAATACAACCTTCGCAAACTGCCCAAAGGGTATATGAGCGACGAGTTGTAAGTATTGAAAATTAAAAATTGAAAATTGAAAGAATGATTACAAAGGAACGCAGTTTCTCGGTTATCATGCCCGTTTGCGACCAAGCAGAAGAGCTGAAGCAGAACATGCCCGCATTCCTCACGCAGGAGTACGAGCCTGGCTACGAAGTGATTGTGGTAGACGAGAATTCAAGCGACAACACCGAGGATGTCCTGAAACTTCTTAAGCAGGACTATCCTCACCTCTACTCCACCTTCCTGCCTAAGCCTCATGTTCAGACCATGCGCAAAAAGCAGGCCTTCAATATCGGTTCGAAAGCAGCTAAGAATGAGTGGCTTATACTTGCCAAGGTTAATAGGGCTCCAAGTACCAGCGACCTGCTAAAAGCCATGAACGACGTGCTCGACGATGATGCCGCCATTACCCTGGGTTACATCGTTAAAAAGGGTGTACGCCTGCAACCGTTCCCCACGATGGACGAGGCTGCCAACCGCATTATCAAGACCGAGCGCAAGCTGAAGAAAGTAGTGGCACGCGATGCAGAAGTGAGCTATTGGTGGGGGCGTTACGACTTTGTAATTCTGCCCAAGAAGAACCTTGTGGATATGCTCCAATATTTCGAACAGAAAGTATCGAGTCTGAGACTCTTCGGTATCCGACTCGGCATTCTCAGCGATAGTTTCTGGAGGAAAGGTTCCACGACCCTGCTCATCACCACGTAAGCAACATCTGTCAAAGTAGAAAAAGCCCATGAAAGTCCTGCATGTTTACCCCGAGAGCGACGAGCTGATTCAGCGTCATGTGATGATGCTGACCAATGGTTTACGCCAGAGTTGCACCGTGTTTACGGCAGGTAATCATGCGTCTGCGCGCCAACAGCTGAAGGATATTCAGCCCGATATTGTACATGTGCATGGCTGTAGTCAGTTTTTCCTCTTGCATACCCTCCACTCGGCCGATAAGGCTGGCATACGCGCAGTGGTAACCCTTCACGGACAACTGGAGCCCTGGGCGATGCAACAGCAGAATGCCCAGGACAAGGCGGGCCGATTGCTCTTGCTGAAGAATGCCATCAGCAACGCCTATGCCGTTATCACACTGGGGCGACTGGAGCGCCAGAACTTTGAGAAGATGGGTTGGAATCGTCGTACGGAGGAAATCCATAATGCTGTGATCACCAACGCTACAACACCCCAGGAGATGGCCACTCTTACCTTCACCGTTTACCAGAAGGTGATGGATTCCAACACCCTCGAGCAGATGGACGAGGTGAGCACACAGGCCCTCGCTGCCATCTTGAAGGCAGGCATTCTGGGCGATCGCCGCTGGGTGAGCGAGATGCCTCAGACGAGTCCGGACTGGCGCCGACTGCTTATCTACGCCGAACAGGAAAACATACGCAATTACGTGGATTACGGCATCAACATTCTGGGATTACAGACACCGATGCTCGATACCAGCAAGATCAATGCCTACTTCCCCGACAACTATCTGAAGCCCAAACCGTTGAAGGAGGTTGTAGGCGAGTATCAGGGCGACGAAAACGAATACATCCTGCGCATCATCCGTCAAATAGAGCGCAAGCCGCTGCTACTCCATCTTATTGAACTTACCCGCGAGCTCTATCGCGACAATGTGAACGACGAAAAACTCTGCGAGATGCTCGAGGAGAAGAGTCTATCGGGCTTTGCCGCCCGACTGATGCAGGTGCTCAGCGAACAGGTTTTGCTCGACGAAGGCTTCATGCCCCTCGATCCCATCGACGACAAACAAACAGAACATTTACGCAAACTTCTAACTAATCACTTAAAGACATGACTACGCATCACCATCCCACAGAGGCCGACATGCATTACTTGCAGTTGCTCTCGCAATCGTTTCCCACTATTGCAGCCGCCTCTACCGAGATCATCAACCTGGAGGCCATCATGGCGCTACCCAAGGGAACGGAGCATTTTCTGGCCGACATCCACGGCGAGAGTGAGGCTTTCCGCCATATTCTGAAGAATGCCTCAGGAAACATCAAGCGTAAGGTGAACGAACTCTTCGGCAACGATATCCGCGAGAGCGAGAAGAAGGAACTCTGCACACTGATATACTATCCCGAGCAGAAACTCGAGCTTATCAAGGCCCGCGAGGAGGATCTGGAGGACTGGTATCGCATCACCATCCATCAGTTAGTGAAGGTGTGTCGCGATGTATCGTCGAAATACACACGCTCCAAGGTGCGCAAGTCGCTACCCGAGGAGTTCTCGTATATCATCCAGGAGCTGCTTCACGAGAGTCTCTCCGATATTGACAAGGCCGCCTATGTGAGTGTGATTGTCAACACCATCATCTCTACAGGCAGAGCCGACGATTTCATCTGCGCCATCTGTAACGTGATCCAGCGCCTAGCCATCGACCAGTTGCATATCCTTGGCGACATCTACGATCGCGGACCTGGTGCCCACATCATCATGGACACCCTGCGCCAGTATCACTCATGGGACATCCAGTGGGGCAATCACGACATTCTGTGGATGGGTGCCTCGGCTGGCAATGATGCCTGCATCGGGAGTGTATTGCGCCTCTCGCTGCGCTATGCCAACCTCGCCACCATCGAGGAGTATGGTATCAACCTCGTGCCGCTGGCTACCTTCGCCCTCGAGGCTTATAAGGACGACCCCTGCGAGGAGTTCATGCCGAAGCTGTTGCCAGGCAACCAGATGGACGAGAAGACACAACTGCTCACGGCCAAGATGCACAAGGCCATCGCTGTGCTTCAGTTTAAGAAGGAGGCTGAGCTGTTCCATCGTCATCCCGAATGGGGAATGACAGACCGCTGTCTGCTCGAAACAATCGATGCCACTCGTAGCGTGTGTACAATCAGTGGCAAGGATTATGAGATGAAGAGTTGCCACTTCCCCACCATCGACCCTGCGAATCCCAACGCCCTCACCCCTGAGGAGGCCGACCTGATGCAGAAGCTCCATCACTCGTTCCGTATCTGCGAGAAACTGAAAAAACACGTGAGAACCATGCTCTCTCATGGTTGCATGTATACCATCAGCAACAGCAACTTGCTGTTCCACGCCAGCTGTCCACTTTGCGACGATGGTTCACTGAAGGAGGTTGAAATTTATCCTGGTCGCACGTATAGCGGCAAGGACCTCATGCACAACATTGGCATGATGATTCGTGCGGCCTTCACCCAAAGCAATGCCGAGAGTACTGAGGAGTATCCCAAGGATTATGCGCGCGACTACTTCCTCTACCTCTGGTGTGGACCCGATTCCCCACTCTTCGATAAGTCGAAGATGGCTACCTTCGAGCGATATTTTCTCAAGGACAAGGACACCTATAAGGAAGAGAAAGGCAACTATTTCAAGTTGCGCGACTCTGAGGAAGTGTGCGATCGCATCCTCGATGCCTTCGGCGTGAAGGGTCAGGTGCGCCACATCATCAATGGTCATGTGCCCGTTCATGCCTCTAAGGGCGAGAACCCCATCAAGGCTGGTGGAAGACTCATGGTGATTGATGGCGGATTCTCTGAGGCCTATCATCACGAAACAGGCATCGCCGGCTATACGCTGGTGTACCACTCTCGTGGCTTCCAACTGGTTCAGCACGAGCCGTTCACCTCGCAACAGGATGCCATCGTGCGAGAGATCGACATCAAGTCTACCACCCAGATCATCGAAATGTCAGCCCATCGCATGCTGGTGGCCGATACCGATAAGGGCGAGGAGTTGAAGACCCAGGTGGCCGATCTGAAGCAGTTGCTCTACGCTTATCGCCACGGCATCATCAAAGAGCAGAGAATCTGATGAAAAGATGGATAGTTATAGTATGCATCGCCATCCTGGCGATACACACTAAAGCAGAGAACAGGATCTACGCCCCTCAGGTGAAGACACTCCAGGCTGTGGTAAATCAGGATTGGCTCTCTTATCCCACCATTATGCGTCTGGACACTGACGACGTGCTCCACATCAGCTTCGATGAACTCTCGCATTCCTACCATCGCTACACCTGCCATCTGGAACGTTGCGAAGCCGACTGGCAACCCTCGCAGGAAGTATTTGAGAGCGATTGGCTCGAAGGCTTCAACGACCTCATAGTTGATGATTACGAGACCTCATTCAATACTGTCATCCCTTATACCCACTACCGTTTCCAGTTGCCCAATGCCCAGTGCCGCCTCAAGATGAGTGGCAATTATCGACTCCACATCCTTGAAGACGATGAGCCTGTGGCCACTGTTGAATTCATGGTATGCGAGCAGAAGATGAACCTTGCCCTCGAGGCCACCACCAACACCGATCGCGGACTGAACGATCGTTATCAGCAACTCGGCATCAGTGTGACTTATGGTCCCCTCCGTGTGACGAATCCCGATGAGCAGATTCGTCTGGTGGTGATGCAGAATGGCTTTGCCCATACCTGTCGAACCAACATCGCACCTACCTCTCGCAATGCCGACGGACTCGAGTGGCGCCATTGCCCAGAACTCATTTTCGAGGGTGTCAATGAGTTCCATAAGTTCGAGGTGCTCGATCCCTCCCACCCCACGATGGGTATTGACCACATTGCGTGGGATGGTGAAAACTATCAGGCTTGGCCCTTCCTCGATCAGCCCCGCCGTAACTATCTCTACGACGAGGATGCCGATGGTGCCTTCTACATTCGCAACAGCGACAATCGCGAGAACGACACCTCGAGCGAATACCTCTGGGTGAACTATCGTCTGCAAGCACCCCCAATGGTTGGTGGAAAGGTTGTGGTGAGTGGACATTTTGCCACCGAAGCACCTGAGCTATACCAGATGCAGTATGATGCCAGCGAGGGACTTTACCACGCAAGCATACTCCAGAAACAAGGCTATTATTCTTACCAGTACCTCTGGAAGTCAGATGGTGAAGGCATAACAAAAAAGCTACCCTCCGAGGGCAGCTTTTATCAAACTGAGAACCGTTATCAGGCTCTTGTGTATTATAAAGGTACAGGGGAGCGTACGTGGCGCCTTACAGCGTTTCGCGGAATTGCTCTGGTGTCATCCGGTGCTGGCGATAGAAAGCAGCGATAAAATAGTTAGCCGAAACAAAACCACACTCCTCCGCTATCAAATTCAGCGGCTTCTTCTTGGCTTTCAGCATCCTCTCTGCACGATCGAGCATCAGCTTGCGGAACAACGGACGCTGGTTCTTGAATATATTGTCTGACACCAGTCGGTAGAACTCCTGCACATCCAGTCCGGCCTCGCTGCTCAGCATACGCATCGTCAGGCGGCGCTTCCTCTCGCTCTGGTTAAAGTTGTACGCATACGGCAGAATCTTCTCCATCACCTCTACGAACTTCGGATCGAGTTCATCCTGCTGTATCACCTCTTCGCCGTTTATCTCCTCCTGAGTAGGCTCCAGTACCAGTTCGCCCTTGCCAAGTCCACGCTGGGCTATACTGCTGATGCGCTTCACGATGGTCTGCTCGCCTGCATTACGCTTAGCCCTCAGGTTGGCGTTGTGTACGTAGAAGTAAGCATTCACAATAACCAGCAGCAACAGCACCAGTCCGAAGAGCGAGAACACACCCGTGGTTCGCCACCAGGGCTCGTTTACACGGATCACCCACTCATAGGGTGTGGTGTTCCATTGGTCGGGTAGCATCGATGCCTGCAGCTCTATGGTATATGTACCAGGCTTCAAGGCCATCAGTGGCAAGTGTAATAGTCCACGTGAGTCAACCATACCACCCGAATTATAAGCTGTAAATACGCGCCATCCGTCCATCAGGCCCTTGATCCTCACACGATAGCACGTCTGCTGCGGACGGAAGAAGTTCAGGGCCGAGAACACCAGCGAAGCCGAGTTCTGGTTGTAGTCCAGGTCTATCTCATAGGTTCTCGATATAGCCCTTGGCAATATCACCTTACCTTCGTATTCTTGTCCTGTGCTGACCTCGTTGCCATTGATCATCATACGTATCAGCTTCGGGAAGATATCAAATGAGTTGGCATGCTTAAATATCGACATCCTCTGGGGGTTGAACACCACCACGTGGTCGAGCGATTGCATGGCAATCTCGCCATTTGGCAGCATGATGGCTTTACCGTTTACGAACATCTCGTTGGGTATGTTGTCGTTGCGATTGTAGCTCATAATATAGCCTACACGTCCATCTTCTACTTGCAGACAGGTGATACCATAACTTGTGGCTACCCACATACAATGGTTCTTGTCCTCTATCACCGAGTGTATCACGTTATTCAGCAGTCCATCTTTCTTGGTGAACACCTGTGGCAGCATATCAGCACTCTTGCGATACAGTTGCAGACCCTGCGATGTACCCACCCAGGTCCATCCACGCGAGTCTTTGAATACACAGTTCACGTAGCGCTGACGGAAGGACTGCTGCTTATCCATACCATCCATCATCGTGCTCAACTCTATGGCGCGCTTATGGTCCCACGAGTACGCCTGGAAAGGCGATCTGAAGGGCAGCGAATACAACAAACCACGCTTCTCAGTACCAGCCCAGAGTCCACCCTGACGATCGAAACACATCACGTTGATGTCTGTGTTCATCAGTCGTCCGCTCTCCAGCTGCACATTCTCAGCGTGCTTCAGACTCTGCAGTTGGGTATTGTAAACCCAGTAGCCATATTCCGATGGTATGTACAACAGCGTATCGTTCTGTGCAATATTGTTCAGATGGTAAGGTGTACGCAGAATCTCCTTCCACTCCAGTCGTGGAATATCGAACTTCATCAGCACGGCATCCTTCTGGCCGTTGCGTATCTGAAAGATGATGTTCTCGCTTTTCTTCAGCACACTCGAGCTGCCGAACTTTCCCCTGTCAGCTGCGCCATAGGCATAACTCTCGTGGGTTTTCTTGCCTGTCTTCAGATTATACATCTCCAGCAGTCCGTTCTCATAGAAGAGCATCAGAGTATTATCCTGATAGGTATCCAAGTCCTGCAGATTCAAGTCTTTTCTGATGGATATGGTCTGCTTATCTTTCACATTATAGAGTCCATCATCCGTCAGTAGCCATACGTAATTGTCATCGTCTACGAAAAGGTCCTTCACCTTCTTTTCTATGCCGAACTTACGGAATTCCTCCTCTATTGAACCCACGAACTTTTCCGTTACCAAATCTACACAAGTAACTGATTTCGTGTTTTTTAACCAAATATGGTGATAGCGATCAAAGTACAGATGATAATTACCTCTGTAACTCTCCAGCGGGAACACATTCTCGTCAGTAGGATCTATGTAAACGAATCGCTGTCCGTCGTAGAAGTTAATCTGTCCCATGGTGGCTATTACCATTCGTCCTGTCTTCGTACAAGCTATCACCTGTGCACTATTATCAGCCAGTCCATCGGCTGCGCTGTAGTTCCTAAAGACACGAATGCCACCGTCTTGCGCCAGGGCTCCCACAGCTCCCAATGTCATCATCATTGTGAGGGCAACCTTCCTCAAGGCTACCTTCGCGCGATGCATATAACTAAAACTGTGAATCATACTTCTAACATTTCGATAACTTCACACTTGCCATTCGTTTACAACTGCAAAGATAAAGTATATTTTCCAATCCACCAAAAATTTCGCAAATATTTTTTCCTTTCAAATCGAATATATTTCAATAAAAAGCCGTATCTTTGTCCCGATTTTTATTTTGAAGAAGAAGAAGTATGCCCAAAGAACAATCATCTATCAAGGAAAGGCAGCGCACCGATTTGCGAGAGCCACGCCGATATAAGGTGACTATCTATAATGACGACTTCACCACCATGGAATTCGTGGTGATGATCCTCACGCAGGTGTTTTTCAAAAGTCAGGCCGAAGCCGAAACACTGATGCTACAGGTACACCATTCCGACAAGGCTGTGGTGGGCATCTACAGCTACGATGTGGCTACCTCGAAGGTGAGAAAGGCCACCACCATGGCCCGCGACGCCGGCTTTCCCCTCCGGTTATCCGTTGATCCAGAGGAGCAGGAGTAGTCTCTAACCCCTAACTTCTAACCCCTAAAATGAGTGAGATAAAACAAACACAACGTGCAGCTCGGGCACTGAGATTCGCTCTCGACTGCTGCAAAGAATACCGACATGAGTTTGTCATGCCCGAACACCTCCTGCTGGCATTGACCGAAGAGTTTACCTTCAGCAAGGTATTCGCTATCTTTTACCTTCCAGAGTCGATAGCCGAGAAGCTCGAGGAGAAACTCGAAGAAACAGAGTCGATTCCAGAGGGGCAGGACTATACGCCTCAGGTTTCATCGCAGATGGAGCAAGTCATCGATTATGCCTACGAACAGGTGATGAACAGCAGCGCCCAGGCGCTCGATGTACCTCATCTGGTCATGGGCATCCTGCAGTTGAAGGAGTCGTGGGCATGTTTTTTGCTCAAAGATGCCTTCATCAACAAGGAGACCAACTTCATGAGCCAGCTCATCAGTGCCTATGAGTTCGACGACCATCTGGAAGAAGAAACTGGCGAACGCAAGCACGAGGAAGCCTGGCGCCGACTCGTCACCTGCATGAACGATCACTACGAGAACCACAACCCGCTGATAGGTCGCGAACACGAACTGGAGCGTACCATCCAGGTGCTCTGTCGTCGCGATAAGAACAATCCCCTGCATGTGGGTGAGCCCGGTGTAGGCAAGACGGCTCTAATCTGGGGATTGGCTCGTATGATTCAGGAAGGCCGTGTGCCCGAGCGCCTCAAGGGTAGTCGCATCTATCAGCTCGACATCGGCACCCTATTGGCTGGCACGCAGTATCGTGGAGACTTCGAGAATCGCATCAAGCAGATCATGGACGGCATCCAGGAGGAGAGTTCGAAGAACATCGTCTATATCGACGAGATACACACGCTGGTGGGTGCCGGCGCCATCGGCGAAGGTTCGATGGATGCCTCGAACATGCTTAAGCCTTATCTCGAGTCGGGCAACATCCGATTCATCGGCTCCACCACCTACGAGGAATACAATCGCCACTTCTCTCGCTCCAAAGGACTGGTGCGCCGTTTCCAACAGATCGACATCCCAGAGCCCACACCCGAAGAGACGAAGCACATCCTGCGACAGTTGCGCCCACAATACGAGCAGTTCCATCATGTGACTTACGACGAAGCTGCACTCGACTTCGCTGTTGATGCCAGTTATAAATATGTAAATGATCGTTTTCTGCCCGACAAAGCCATCGACCTCATTGATGAAGCAGGCGCTTTGTGCGAATTGAAAAGTGAAAATTTAGAATTAAGAGTTTCAAAGGCGGATATCTCCGATGTTCTTGCGAAGACCTGTAAGGTAGACGCGATGTCAATGAAAGCCGACGACGACAATGAGAAACTCTCAACTCTCCACTCTCAACTCTCCTCTCAGATCTACGGTCAGGACGAGGCCATTCGCCAGGTAGTAGAATCCGTCCAGATGTCGAAAGCAGGATTGCTCGACGATAACAAACCACTCGCTTCGCTGCTGTTCGTCGGACCTACTGGTGTGGGCAAAACAGAGGTAGCCCGTGTGTTGGCTAAAGAATTGGGCATCACACTGTTACGCTTCGATATGAGCGAATATACCGAGAAACATACCGTTGCCAAACTCATTGGTTCTCCAGCGGGTTATGTGGGCTACGAGGATGGCGGACTGCTCACCGATGCCATCCGCAAAACGCCCAATTGCGTGCTGCTACTCGATGAGATCGAGAAGGCCCATCAGGACATCTATAACATCCTGCTCCAGGTAATGGACTATGCCCGACTCACTGACAATAAGGGGCGCAAGGCCGACTTCCGCAATGTCATTCTCATCATGACCTCCAATGCCGGAGCACAATATGCTGCTCAAGCCAATATCGGTTTCGTGGGTGGTGTATCGCGAGGCGAGGCCATGCTGAAACAGGTCAAGAAGACCTTCAAGCCCGAGTTCATCAATCGCCTCACAGGCACTGTAGTGTTCAACGATATGGATCGCCAGATGGCTACCCTGATTCTGAAGAAGAAACTGCGTGAGCTTCAGGATAAGCTCACAGCCAAACAGGTGGAGATGACACTTACCGACGAGGCTTTCGCCCTCTTGCTCGACGAAGGATTTACCCTCGAGTATGGTGCTCGCGAGATGGATCGCGTCATCGCACAACGCCTCAAGCCCCTCCTCACTCGTGAAATCCTCTTCGGCAGTTTGAAAAACGGTGGTAGTATAACTATAAGCGCAGAGATGCTCACCTCTTAATTATCATTTTTCAATTCTCAATTAACAAAGTGGCCGTATTCCAATTAGACTCCGATCTCTGGTTCCCCGACCCACACTTGGGCGAGGAAGATGGGCTGATAGCCGTAGGTGGCGACTTGAGTGTCGATCGTCTGATACTCGCCTACTCCAACGGATTCTTCCCCTGGTTCTCCTATCGCGATCAGAAGGAGCCCCTTTGGTTCTGTCCACTGAAGCGCTTCGTTATCTTCCCAAGCGAGATCCACGTGAGCCATTCCATGCGCCAACTCATTCATAAAGACATGTATCGCATCACTGTGAATAAGGATTTTGCAGGCGTGTTACAAGGCTGCGCCACAGCCCAGAATCGCAATAGTGAGGAAGGTGCATGGCTGGGGCCCGACATCGTCAAGGCCTATACCGAGTTGCATCGTCAGGGCTTCGCTGCCAGCATCGAGGTGTGGGAGAAGCCACAATCTGATGGCTCCGAAGTGTCGGAGAATCCACAGTCCCCTGGTCGTTTAGTAGGCGGACTATATGGTGTCACCCTCGGTTCGTCGTTTTTTGGTGAGAGCATGTTCTCGCTCGTACCCAGTGCCTCCAAACTGGCCCTCATTTTCCTGGCCCGTCAGTTCGAAAAGCTCGAAGGCAACCTCATCGATTGCCAACTAGAAACTCCACATCTCCGCTCCATGGGCGGCCGCTTCATCCCCTACGAAGAATACCTCCGCATTATCCGACAATAAATTTATATTATATATATTATAATATATTTAATATAAATAGACAACAGCCAAGCGCGACAGGCTTTGGAACCATCTTTTACTTAACTGCTTTAGGAGTCCAGTTCTTGAAGAAGCGAAGCACTTTCTTCTGATTGTAGCCCTCACCCTCTTCCAGGAAACTTGAATCCTGAATATGAAGGATCGCCCCTTCTTCATCAAGCACGACGAACACAGGATAGCCGAAACGCCCGGCATTGTTCAGGCGCTTCATCAGGGCTATGCCCTGAGCCTGTTTCTCCTCGCTCTGTGATCTACGAGGATTGTAATTTACATGGATATACTCAAAATTATCAGCTATGAGGTTGCTGATGGTTGAGTCGTTCGTTATGAAGTCGGCGAACTTCAGGCACCAGGGACACCAGTTGCCACCCACCTGACAGATGACAAACTTCCCCTCAGCATTGGCCTTCACGACAGCCTGCTCAATCTGTTCGATGGGGTTAACATCTTCGTTATACACTTTTTTTAG
>Ga0310690_10004530_pt1 | contig 19649 bp, 12 predicted proteins | sample AusTroGonzalo_MG_2_FD_207661 | JGI IMG/M metagenome (GOLD analysis project Ga0310690, IMG submission 207661) | Bovine rumen microbial communities from tropical cattle in Woodstock, Queensland, Australia - Gonzalo_04 (v2) (version 2) | ecosystem: Host-associated > Mammals > Digestive system >...
GCAGCCCGCGCACCTCTTCCACGAGCCCTTCCTGCAGCCTCTCGTGAAGGCGGCGGTCGATCCTCTCCACCCTTTCCTCCCGCGACACCAGTGTGCCGATATAGTATGTGTTGACGGGCATCCTGCCATCTCGACCAAGCGGAGCGCCCACACTGTCATCTCGACCAAGCGAAGCGCGCGGAGAGATCTTTTTCATCGCCAGCGCCACCTCCAAGGCGCGGATCGTGCGCTTTTTGGACTGGAGCACGCCGTCCGGGATGGAGGGGTTCAGGGCGCGGACGCGGCGGATGAGTTCCTCGTGCGAAAGTGCCTCCAGGCTGGCGCGGAGTAAAGGGTCCGGCTCCACGGGCGTGAGCTGGTAGCCGCACGTAGCCGCCTCGATGTACAGGCCGGAGCCGCCGCAGAGGATGGGCACGGCGCCACGGGAGCGGATGTCGTTGTAAGCAGCCAGAAAGTCCCGCTGATACTCGTAGATGTTGTATTTTGCGCCGGCTGGAACAATGTCGATGAGGTGGTATGGAACGTCGCCGTACTCGCAGAGATCCTTTCCTGTGCCGATGTCCATACCGCGGTACACCTGCCGGGAATCCGCAGAAATGATTTCTGCGGGAGTCGTGAGATCTCTCCGCGCGCTACGCTTGGTCGAGATGACAAGAGGTGGCGCAGCCAGCTCCTGTGCCAGCTGCACGGCATAGCGGGTTTTGCCGGAAGCGGTGGGGCCCAGCACGCAGATGAGGTCGATTTCGCCGGAGGCCAGGCCGCGGCGGAGGAAGTCGACATCGATCGCTTCCGCCTCCGGGAGTTTGGCCATGGGCGGGATGCCTGGACGGTCCGGAAGGAGTTCGGTACGGTTCATACGCACAAAGTTAGTAAAAAGTATTATATTTGCCCCCGCAATGTCACTGTACAGGTATTTCAGAATAAGCAAACCGGCCACGGAGAAAGTTCCGGCGGACAAGGTTGACGGAGAGTACAAGCGCCTCAGGCGCCGCACTTTCTGGGCAGTGACGTTCTCGTACGTATTCTATTACGTGTGCCGTATGACCATGGGCGTGGTGAAGCAGCCACTGATCGACGGGGGAGTGCTCACCGCCGGTCAGCTGGGTATCATCGGCTCGGCATTCTATTTCGTCTACGCCATCGGCAAATTCACCAACGGATTCATTGCCGATTACTGCAACATACGCCGGTTTATGGCCGCGGGGCTGGGGATATCGGCCCTCATAAACCTCATTCTGGGTGTCCTGGGCCTTCTTCACGGGCCGATGGGAATTGGCAGTGTCGCCATGCTGGTGTTCTTCGCGCTGCTTTGGGGCGTGAACGGTTGGATGCAGAGTATGGGCTCCCCGCCCGGAACCATATCCCTCTCCCGCTGGTATCCGCTTAAGACGCGCGGCACGATGTACAGCGTATTCAGTTCCACACCGCAGGTAGGTAAGGCCGTGACTATGGTTGGGACCGGATTCATCGTGGCGGCGGCAGGCTGGCAGTGGGGTTTTCTGGCGGCGGCAATAGCAGGCGTCATCGGCACGCTGATCGCCGTGCTGGGCATTTCCGACACACCGGAAAGCAAGGGCCTCCCTTCCGTGCAGGAGTTTTCCGGCGAGCCGATAAAAGCACTGGACAAAGAGTCCACGCGGAATATCCAGAAATGGGTTTTCAGGCATCCCGGCATATGGGTTATCGCCCTTTCCAGCGCCTTCATCTACATAACTCAGCACGCGGTGAGCGACTGGGGCGTGCTGTTCCTCCAGAAGCAGAAAGACTTCACCTTGGAAAGTGCAACCCAGATTATCGGCATCGCTGAAATCCTGGGCATCGCTGGTAACCTGATGGCCGGATGGCTGTCGGACTTCGTGTTCAAGGGAAACCGCGAGAGACCCGTAATAATCTCAGGCATCTTTGCCGCCGCGGCGCTTGCGGGCTTCCTCTTCCTGGGAGGCGGCTATTGGGCCAACATCGCCCTTGTGGCGGTGTTCAGCTGCGCATTCAGCGTAGTGTTCTGCATCGTTGCCGGCCTTATGGCGCTGGATTTCGTGCCCCGCAAGGCCACCGGCGCCGCCCTGGGCATCGTGGGTATTTCCAGCTACCTGGCCGCCGGAATGCAGTCGATGGTAAGCGGCTTCCTCATTCAGGGCAATTCCGCGGGCGACGTGTACAACTTCACCCCGGTCTCCATTTTCTGGACCGTGGCCTGCCTGGTCGCATTCATCCTGCCCGTCTTCGGCTGGAAACACCTCCGTCCCGGCGATAAGGCATAGCCTCCGTTCGTCGCTGAAAACTTGCAGTTCACCTCACAAACACAACACCGGGTTTTGAATAAACGCGGTGATAATGTATATTTGTTATTCGCGAAAACTAATAACACCAGATATGAACATTATCATCCAAATCCAGTACAAAACCGCGTGGGGCGAGGCCCTGCGAATGAGGCTTGGAAAGCGCCGCATCCCTATGGAATACTCCTTCGGGGGCATATGGCAGACCGAACTCTCGGGCCGCGATCTGCGCGACGGAGCGCACTACGGCTTCGAAGTGGTCAGGGGCGAAGAGGTCATTCGCCGCGAATGGAGGGATCACCGCTACACCGCTCCCGCATCGGCCAAGTCCCTGGTAATCAGGGATAGATGGCACGATATGCCGGGTAATTCGGCATTCTGGTCATCGGCCTTCAGCGATGTCATCTTCCGCCGTCCGGACGGAGCGTCGTTCCGCAATCCCCGCGTTGAGCAGCCTCAGAAGGGCAATGTGACCATCAGGGTCGCAGCCCCGGAGGTGCGCACGAACCAGACCCTGGCAGTCGTGGGCTCGGGCAAGGCCCTTGGCAACTGGACAAAGCCCCTGAAGATGTCGGACGCAGCTTTCCCTTACTGGGAAATCACGCTGGACCTCAAGGAGGCGGTTGAATACAAGTTCGTAGTCCTGGACAGCAAGAGCGGCCGGATCGACCTTTGGGAAGAAGGTCCCAACCACTTCTTCGCGGAAGTGCCGCCGGAGGGCTCCCACCTCACGATCGCCGATCTTGTCCCCCGCTTCCCCTTCGCTCCCTGGAGGGGCGCAGGCGTGGCCGTCCCCGTGTTCGCCCTCAAGACTAAGGACAGCTTCGGCGTGGGCGAATTCAACGACATCAAGAAACTGGTCGATTGGGCCGTCCTCACGGGCCAGAACATCATCCAGCTGCTCCCCATCAACGATACTACGATGACTCACACCTGGCAGGATTCCTATCCGTACAATGCCGTGAGCTCGTTCGCACTGCACCCGCAGTTCATCCACCTGCCGGACGCCGGCGTCCGCAACGACGCCCACTACCGCGCCCTTAAGGCGGAACTGGAGGACCTCAAACAAATCGACTATGAAAAAGTGAACTCCGCCAAACTGGAACTTCTCCGCAAGGTGTACGACACCAAGGGGGAGGGCATTATGCAAACCCAGGAGTATCACGACTTCATATCGGCCAATGCCGAATGGCTGATGCCCTATGCCGCTTTCAGCGTGCTCAGGGACATCAACGGCACGCCGGACTTCTCCACCTGGGGCGAATTCGCAACCTATCGCGCCCGCAAGGTGGACGAGTTCATCGCCGGCCACATCGACGAAGTGAACTTCTACTGCTTCCTGCAGTTCCTGCTGGACAAGCAGCTGCACGAAGTTGTGCATTATGCCCACGTGAAGGGCGTTGCCCTGAAGGGCGACCTTCCCATCGGCGTGAGCCGCTGCAGCGTGGACGCATGGCAGAATCCCCATCTGTTCCATATGGACAGCCAGGCCGGCGCACCGCCGGATGCATTTAGTGCCGATGGCCAGAACTGGGGCTTCCCCACCTACAACTGGGAGCGTATGGAGGAGGACGGCTTCGCCTGGTGGAAAGCCCGTATGGGCAAGATGGCGGAGTACTTCGACGCCTTCCGCATCGACCATATCCTGGGATTCTTCCGCATCTGGGAAATCCCGTCGCAGTACAAGAGCGGCCTTATGGGCCACTTCAGCCCCGCCCTGCCGTATTCGGAGGACGAACTCCGCGCCAACGGCTTCGACCCCCACGTCGGCAGCGACACGGACGTCATCTTCGTGGAGGATCCCCGCCGCAAGGGCTATTGGCATCCGAGGATATCGGCCCAGTACACAAGCACGTACGGCAATCTGGCGGATTGGCAGAAAGCCCGCTTCAATGAGCTCTACAACGATTTCTTCTATCATCGGCACAACGACTTCTGGCGCGACAGCGCGATGAAGAAGCTTCCCGCCCTGCTCCGCTCCACCGGTATGCTCTCCTGCGGCGAAGACCTTGGTATGATCCCGGCCTGCGTGCCTGACGTAATGGCTTCGCAGAACATCCTCTCGCTGGAAATCCAGCGTATGCCCAAGGACCCGAAGGACGATTTTGCCGATCCGGCCGGCTACCCCTACTGGTGCGTCTGCGCCACGGGCACGCACGACACCGCTCCGCTCCGCGCCTGGTGGGAAGAGGACCGCGCCCTCACGGACAAGTTCTATCACCAGATGCTCCACGGCGAGGGCGACGCCCCGTACTTCTGCGAACCCTGGATTGCCGACCAGATCCTGGCCCAGCACCTGCACTCACCGGCAATGCTGTGCATCCTGCCACTGCAGGACTGGCTCGCCTGCGACGGCGAAATCCGCTACCAGGGCAACCCCGCCGACGAACGCATCAACGTCCCGGCCATCCCCCGCTTCTACTGGCGCTACCGTATGCACATAAGCATCGAGCAGCTCATCGAAGCGAAAGACCTCAATGCCCACCTCAAGGGTATGATCAACGGCTCCGGCCGTGGAGAATAGGCTATTTCTCCAGCCAGGTCAGGAATGAATCTACACGGGCCCGCGATACGGTGAGGTCCGTGTAGTTGTCTAAGCCGTGCACGAGGGAGATGCGCAGGCGGCCGCCGATAAGCTTGGACACGCTCTCGATGGCGTTTTCTGCGATGATGCAGCTGCGGGAGATGCGGAAAAACGCCTCCCGCGGAATGCTCTGTTCGATGGCGTCAAGCGAATCGTCCAGAACGTAAGTGCGGTTCTGGCGCGTGACGATATAGGAATTCTTCGCCTCTGAATAGAAGTACGCGATGTCGCGGGTGTGCACCGGGACGATGCGGTCGTTCAGGCGGATGAGGAACTTCTCCTTGGGGGTCGATGGCGCCACGGACTTGGGCGTTGCCACCGCGCCCATCTTCACGCGGGAAATGGCGCGCCGCAGGTCCTCCACCTCCACGGGCTTCAGCAGATAGTCCAGCGAGTTCACCTCGAAGGCCTTCACCGCATAGCTGTCGTACGCCGTGGTCATAATGACGGGAACGCGGAGTTCCGTCTTAGAGAAGATGTCGAAGCAGTTGCCGTCGGACAGTTCCACATCCATAAAAATAACGTCCGGAAGGCTCTCTTTGTGCTCCTCCAGCCATTCGAGTGTCGATTTTACGGAGCCGGTGACGCCCATCACCTCCACTTCCGGAAAGTTGCTTTCCAGCAGTGCCAGCATATTCTTCTGGGCGCGGGGTTCATCTTCGATAATTAGCGCTCTCATAGGCATTTGATTATATCGTCAAAAATAGCAAATTAATCTGAATCGTCCAAAATTGGCAGCGTTACGGTGAAGGTTTCCGCCGTTTTCTCCACCTTTATTTCCTTTCCGGCGATGTCCCTGTACTGGTTGCGGATGTACTGGAGCCCCAGCCCGGAGGAGGAATGCGCCGGGGTGACGCGCGGAATGAGGTTATTGCTCACGATAACGTTCTTCCCGTCGGTCGATATGGTAATGACCAGCGGATTCTCCGCCGACAGGGCATTGTGCTTGGGCCCGTTTCCAAGCAGCATCTGGAGCGTGCAGGGTACGATCTTTCCGCCCAGATCCTCCTCCCGGAGATTGTACTCCACCCTGAGCCCTTCCGGAAAACGTATCTGCATCAGCGTGCAGAAGGCCTTTGCAAACTCCACTTCCTCCCCGATGGTTACCAGGCGGTTCTCCTCGTGCCTCATCATATAGTGGTACAGGTATGCGAGCTTGTGGATGTACCGGCTGGCCTCCTCCCTGGAACTGTCCTTGACGATGCTGTCCAGCACGTTGAGGCTGTTGAAAAGGAAGTGCGGGTCCACCTGGTTCTTCAGCGTCATATAGCGGAATTCCGCCTGATGGCGCTGTTCCCTCTGCCACACCACCTCCTTCTGCATGGTGGCCGCGAAATTCACCGTATACACGACGGACAGCACCGTGGTCTCCGCCAGAAGGGCCACCAGGCTGTTGCGCGCATACTCCGTCCAGTCCACCGGAATGAGGAAATGGAAGGGAAGGTCGATGGTGACGACCATGGCGCACACCGCCGACACCGCGACAAGGAAAAACAGGGCATATATGACCGCCCTTTCCAGACGGTATTTGTGCCGATAGCCGATCCGAACGAATACGATGGACGCCACAACCATCAGCACCAGGGCTACGCCATTGTCGATGAAGGCGAGCATATAGGCCGCCGCGCTGGCTTCGGCGAAGAGGCCTCCGGAGAAGATGTAATCGAAGTACACCCTCACCGCAAATACGGCCACAACGGCGAAAATCAGCCATCCATAGTCTTTTTTCCACGACAGGCGCCTCTCGTGGGCGGCCGATCCGGCAGGGTGGAAGCGCCTTGCGAAAAGGTCCAGCGTCCAGCCCAGGAGCTCGGTTACAGCGAAGGTCGACAGTACATTCTGCAGGGGAGGGTGGCAGAAGGCGAGGAGCCTTGCGCCCAGGTTACCCATTATGAGTCCGAGAACGTTCACCAGGACGATGCTCACAGCGGTGAACTCCACCGTGAGGTTCCGCCTCATGCAGATTATCACCGTGAGGGCCATCGTGAGGGCCGTCAGGATAAGGCTGTCCCGTATACCCGCAAAGGCGCACGCGGCGGTTGTCGCGGCGTGCAGCAGGGCGAAGGCGTGAATGAGCCAGGGCGTGCCTATCCTTTTCATATCGCGAAATTACGAAAAAATCCCGTTCGTCGCAAAATAATATCCGTTCTTCTCTCAATTTACCTAACGCGTGCGCGCATTTTGCGCATATTGTGTACATTTGTGTTTGCCGCAAGGCCTAGAATTAGTAACCTTATGTCAGAAAAACGCGATTTAAGCTTTCGTCAGCTGGTGGACCTCAGTTTCGGGTTCCTGGGCGTGCAGATAGCATACGCACTGCAGAGCGCCAACATCAGCCGCATCTTCGCCACCCTAGGCGCGGATCCGCACCAGCTTTCGTTCTTCTGGATCCTTCCTCCCCTTATGGGTATGATCGTCCAGCCCCTCATCGGCAAGTATTCAGACCGCACCTGGTGCAAGATGGGCCGTCGCAAGCCCTATCTTATCGTGGGTGCCGTCATCGCCGTGCTGGTTATGCTCCTGCTGCCCAACGCAGGCTCCCTCAACTTCTCGGCCAAGGTGTTCCTGGGCCTGAACATGGCCATGTGGTTCGGCCTGTTCTCCCTCATTTTCCTGGACACCTCCATCAACATCGCCATGCAGCCCTTCAAGATGATGGTGGGCGATATGGTGAACGAGAAACAGAAAACCAAGGCGTACAGCATCCAGAGCTTCCTTTGCAACGCAGGCTCCCTGCTGGGATTCCTCTTCCCCATCTTCTTCACGTGGATCGGAATCGCCAACACGGCCGATCCCGGCGTGGTTCCTCCCAGCGTGGTGTGGAGCTTCTATGTGGGCGCCGCAATCCTCATCCTCTGCGTCATCTACACCTTCGTCCGCGTTAAGGAAATGCCCCCGAAGGAGTATGCGGAGTTCCACGACATCGACCTTACCAAAGAGAGCGAAAAGCCCCGTATGGGCTTCGTTCAGCTGTTGAAAAAGGCTCCCAAGACCTTCTGGACCGTTGGTCTGGTGCAGTTCTTCTGCTGGGCCGCATTCCTTTATATGTGGACATACAGCACAGGCGCCGTGGCGCTCAACTGCTGGGGCGTGGATCCCACCGCAACGGCTTCGCCCGAGTATCAGGCGGCCGGCAACTGGGTTGGAGTGGCATTCGCCATCCAGGCCATCGGCGCACTTATCTGGGCCGCCGTGCTGCCCCGCTTCAAGAACATCAAGCTCTCCTACGTGGTGTCGCTCCTTATCGGCGCAGTGGGCTTTGCCTCCGTCCTGTTCGTCCATGACAAGTTCCTCATCCTGGTGAGCTACTTCCTCATCGGCACGGCCTGGGCAGCAATGCTTGCACTTCCCTTCACCCTCCTCACCAACGCACTCAAGGGCAGCCCGTACATGGGCAGTTACCTGGGCCTGTTCAACTGCACCATCTGCCTGCCGCAGATCGTAGCAGCCGCAACCGGCGGCCTGGTGATAAGCCTGGTGGGCGGAAGCCAGCCCCTCATGCTCCTCATCGCAGGAGTATACCTGGTGCTGGGCGCTGCAAGCGTAGCCCTTATCAAGGTGAACAAATCCAATTAACCTAAAATATTAACAAACAACTACATGAAAAGGATTTTAACCGCAGTCGCAGTGCTCATCGCAGCCTGCTCAACTGTATTCGCCCAGGGCGGATATCAGGTTAAAGGTGTTGTAGTCGACGAGCTGGGCCCGGTGCCCAATGCATCCGTCTTACAGGTTGGCACGACCAACGGTGTATATACGGACCTCGACGGCGCATTCACCCTGAGAGTTCCCAACGGCGACGCTCTCATCGAAATTTCCTTCTACGGTTACAAGACAGTGACCCTCAAGGCCTCTGAGGTTCCCGCAACCGTTCTCCTGGTGGAGGACAGCGAGACCCTGGACGAGGTTGTGGTCATCGGTTACGGTACCGTGAAGAAGAGCGACCTCACCGGTTCCGTGGCCACTGTGAAGGCCGACGAAGTGAACCGCGGTGTCGTATCATCCCCCATGGACCTGCTCCGCGGTAAGAGCGCAGGTGTCGTGGTTACCTCCGGTTCCGGTATGCCTGGTTCCGGCGCAACCGTCCGTATCCGTGGTGGCGCTTCCCTTAGCGCGGACAACGCCCCTCTGTACATCGTGGACGGCCTGCCCATCTCGGCCGACGGCATCTCCGGTATGAGCGACGTGATGTCCTCCATCAACCCGGAAGACATCGAGAGCTTCACCGTGCTCAAGGACGCATCGGCAACCGCCATCTACGGTTCCCGTGCTTCCAACGGCGTTATCGTGATCACCACCAAGAAGGGTTCCAAGACCGGTACCACCATTCCCAACGTGGCCGTGGACTTCACCACTTCCCTGGCAACGCTTGCCAAGTATTATCCTGTCCTGGACGCCAATGGCCTCACTCAGCTCATTCGTGACTTCTATGGTGAGAATTCCACCGCAGAGGCCAATCTCGGTATCCTGAATCCGGAAACCGGCGAGCGCCAGATTTACAATACCAACTGGCAGAAGGAAATCTTCCACGCCGCTCCTACCTATGACGGTAACATCAGCATCAATGGTCGTCTGGGCTCCATCCCTTATCGCGTGAGCGGCGGCTTCATGAACCAGAACGGTACCCTCAAGGGCTCCAAGATGAACCGCGGAACCGTGGCAGTGGCAGTTTCCCCCGTTCTTCTGGACAAGCACCTGAGCGTTAACCTGAACGGTAAGTATGTGCTGGCCCAGAACTGGTATGCTAATCAGGGTGCTATCGGCGGAGCTACACACTACGATCCCACAAAACCCGTTATGAACGACGTGGATGGCTTCAACCTGAACGGTTACACCATCTGGCTGGACAAGAAGGGCAATCCCAACACAATGGCAACGATGAATCCTGTTGCCCTGCTCAATTCTCAGGAGGATACCGCAACGGCACACCGTTTCATTGGCAACGCACAGTTCGACTATAAGGTTCACGGTTTCGAGAACCTTCGCCTGAACCTCAACCTCGGTATCGACTGGGCCAAGTCCGGCGGTTTGACCGAAGTTGCACAGGGCAGTGAAAACTCCCTGCACAGTACCAACCAGAGCGGCGGTGGTTCACATACCGACTATGATTATTCCCGTCGGGACACTACCCTCGAGTTCTATGCCGACTATAACAAGGACCTGGGCAACAGCAATCTGGACCTTATGGCAGGTTACAGCTGGCAGCATTTCTACAGCGGAAGCAACAGCCTCACGAAGCGTTTGTCCGATGATAAGGTTCTTGGCGAAAGCCACGGTCTCGGCGAGCTGTATCTCATCTCCTTCTTCGGACGTGCCAACTACAGCTTCGACAACCGCTTCCTTGTTACCGCAACACTCCGTGCCGATGGTACCTCCCGTTTCCAGAACCACAAATGGGGCATCTTCCCCTCCGTGGCCTTCGGTTGGAACCTGATGCACGAGGACTGGCTGAAGAGCTTTGCGGCCGACAAGAACATCTCCACATTGAAGATGCGTCTTTCCTGGGGTCAGACCGGTCAGCAGGCCGTGGGTGGTTACTATGATACCTTCGCCCAGTTCCTCACCAACCAGATCGGCTCCTACTATCAGTTCGGCACCGAGACGATCGTTCCCATTTCAGCCCTCGGCTTCCAGGCCGACCTTCGCTGGGAAACCACTACCACATACAACCTGGGCTTCGACTTCGGTCTTATGAAGGACCGCATCACTGGTGCCCTGGACTTCTACAAGAGGGACACCAAGGACATTCTGAACTACATCCCCGTTCCGGCCCTTTCCAACCTCACCAACTACCTGAATACCAACATCGGTTCGATGACCAACGCGGGTGTTGAACTGGACCTCAGCGCCATTATCATCGAAACCCGTGATATGAGCCTTACCGTTGGCGGTAACGTGGCATACAACCACAACAAGATCACCAAGCTCACCACCTCTCCCGACGCTGACGCAGGTGTTCTCACCGGCGGAATCTCCGGTGGTACCGGCAACAACGTGCAGATGCACCAGGTGGGCCACCCGATGAGCGCTTTCTATGTGTTCGAGCAGGTGTATGACAAGCAGGGTCGTCCCATCAACGGCGTGTATGTAGACCAGGACGGCAACGGCAAGATTGACGAAAACGACAAGATATTCTTCCACAAGCCGTTTGCCGACTTCACTTTCGGTTTCAACGGCAACTTCTCCTATAAGAACTGGACAGCAGCCCTCAACGGTCACGCATCCCTTGGCAACTACGTATACAACAACGTGGCTTCCGATACCGAGATGCTGGCTGACCTGTGGACCAACAGCTTTGTTTCCAATAGGGTATCTTCGGCAACCAAGTCCCGTTTCTCGCAGGCTCAGTATCTTTCCAGCTACTATGTGCGCAACGCTTCCTTCCTGAAACTGGACAACCTCACCGTGGGATACACCTTCCCTCAGATTTTCCGCGTTGCAGCAGAGCGTTATGCTAATGTCAATGTGTTCGGAACCATCCAGAACATTTGCACCCTCACCGCCTACGATGGCCTGGATCCTGAAGTGTTCGGCGGTATCGACGGCGCGGTTTATCCCCGTCCGAGAACCTTCATCGCAGGTGTCAAGTTAAACTTCTAAAACAGGGTTACGAATATGAAAACACTTAAATATATCTTCGGTTCACTGGCAATCGCAGCCGCTCTTACTTCCTGCGTCGGCGACCTGAACGTGACCCCTATCGACCCTAATGCCAATACTGCCGACAAAGCCCTCGACTCCGAGGATGCCTTCACGCAGTATCTCGCCGGCCTTTACACCGGTTATGCAACTTCCGGTTACTACGGTGCGGGTGGCAGCGCATCCATCTCCGGCCTTGACGGCGGTGCATCACAGTATATCCGCGGTCTGTACAACCTTAACGAACTCACCACCGATGAGAGCGTCTGCGGTTGGAACGACCAGACCATCAAGGATCTCCACTGGATGAACTGGACCACATCCGACGTGTTCATCTATGCTTTCTATTCCCGCGTATTTATGCAGGTGGGTGCAGCCAACGAATTCATCCGTGAAGCCAAGGCTTCTACCGTTGAATTCGCCAACAAGGAAGAGTACATCGCAGAGGCCCGCGTCCTTCGCGCCCTCAGCTACTATCACGCTATCGACAACTTCGGTAACGTTCCCTTCGCACTGGACGACGCCGTCGTGGGCGCCTTCCCGGAGCAGACAACCCGCGCCAAACTGTACGAATGGCTGGTTGAGGAACTCACCGACCTTATCAGCGATGCAAGCCCTCTGGCCGCTCCCCGCGCCAACGGTTATGCACGCGCCGACAAGGGCGTTGCCAAGTTCATTCTTGCCAAGGTTTACCTGAATGCAAAGGTGTACACCGGAACAGCTGCTTATGACAAGTGCGCTGCCGTGCTGAAAGATCTCATGGATGACGGATATAAACTGCACACCACTGCCAGCGGCCCTGTTTACAACGCCTATCAGGAGCTGTTCCTGGCAGATAACGACAAGTGCACGGATGAGATTATCTTTGCAATCGAGCAGGATGGTACCAATACCACAAGCTACGGTGCAACCAACTATCTGATCTTTGCATCCATTGGCGGAACTATGGATCCCGCCGCATTCGGAATCTCTTCCGGTTGGGGCGGCCTTCGTACTACTCCCGAGTTCTACGACAAGTTCACCGATGGCGACAAGCGCAAACTCTTCTGGGACAATGTTACTTCCGGTGGCGACCAGCAGAAGAGCATCGACGACATTGGCGAATTCACCAACGGCTTCGGTTTTATGAAGTTCCGCAATGTAAACAGTGATGGTACACCTGGTAAAGAGATGGGTTTCGTAGATACCGACTTCCCGATGATGCGTTATGCCGATGTCCTCCTGATGGCGGCAGAGTGCGAAAAGAACGGTTCCGCAGTTGACGGATATACCGGATACAAAGGCCTTAACGAGGTGCGTGCCCGTGCCGGTCTTGCACCCATCACCGCCCCCACTGACACCGACATCCTCAATGAACGCGGCCGCGAGCTCTATATGGAGTGCTGGAGGCGCAGCGACCTTATCCGCTTCGGCCTTTTCACTTCCGGCTACAACTGGCAGTGGAAGGGTAATGTAAAGGACGGACAGGATGTGGATGCCTATAGGGCTCTGTTCCCCATCCCTTCACAGGATCTACAGGCTAATAACAATCTGTCCCAGAACGAGGGCTATTAATAGTTCACCATTATGAAGAGATTATTTACAATCATACTGGCAGGTCTGTCGATCTTCTCTGCAGTGTCCTGCCTGCAGGAAAAAGCCATTTTCGATGTTTCCAAGGCTACGGCTCCGGTCCTTACCGGGTCTACGGTGGGCTCATCTGACGTGACCGCCACCTTTACCCCCGCAAAATTCGAAATGGGTTTCAATGAGAATGTCCCCGTAAACCACTTCTTCGCAGTGGTGAAGGCGGACGACAAGGTGGTTTCCCGTAGCGTTATCTCATCGGTTTCAGGTAATGAGATCAAGGCAAAATTCTCCGATATCAACAATACCCTGTACGCACTAGGTTGTGAGGTGGGCAAGGAGATAACCGTGGAGATGGCCGTGCGCGCATCTCTGCAGGAGAATTCCAAGGATAACGGCGTAAACGGTTATGTTGATTCTGAAGGAACTATTTCCTTCAAGTTCACTACGACAGCCCCGGCCAAGGAAGTCAAGTATGTATACGTGCTTGGCAGCTTCAACGGCTGGAGTCACAATACGGCTCTCCACCTGATGGATTACAAGGACGACGGCACTTACAATGGCGTCATCGACCTTGGTGAGGATCATTCCGCACCTATCTTCAAAATCACTCCCGCTCCCAACTGGAATAAGGAATGGGGCGCACCGGAAGGTATGGAAGAAGAGGCTGAGGAAACAACCCTGCTCACCTCCGGCGGCGGTAACATCGGCGCCTTCAAGGCCCACCGTTACTACTTCTTCGGCCTGGAAAGCGGAAGCGGCAAGTTCTTCATCAACAAGTACGAGGATGAGAAGGATGAAACCAAAAACTTCCTTTATGCATTCGATCAGGTTTCCCTCATCGGTACGCTTTGCGGAACCAGCTGGGATACCGACTTCGATATGACATTCGACCCTGCGACCCAGAGGTTCTATGTCGATGTGGAAGGTCTCGCTGAAGGTCAGGAGGTGAAGGTTCGCTTCGATCACGCCTGGGCGGCTAACTTCGGCAGCGCCGACGGAACGGGTATGACTCAGGATGGTGCCAATATGAAGATTGAAGTCGACGGCACCGCACGTGTATACTTCAATATGAACAATCCTGATGATGTCACACTTGAGATCGTTCCTGACGATTATCAGGCCACGGCACCCATCTGGAGCCTTATCGGCACAATTGGCGGAACCAATTGGGATAGCGACTTCGATATGGAGTACCACTATGGCGTATTCGCCTATGAATATACTATGGAAATCGCAGACAGCGAAGAGTTCAAGGTCCGTCTCAATCACGATTGGGACATTAACCGTGGCCTCAACGGATCTGCGGCAGCCGCTCTTGTCGAAGGCGAGGCGACTCCTGTCAAGAACGGTGGTGCAAATATGAAGGTTCCCGAGAGCGGTAAGTGGACTGTGTCCTACAATCCTACTGCCGACACCGTGACCATCACAAAGTCTGAGTAATCAGACATCACTCTTAACCAATGCGGCCGGAGCTTCCTACTCGGAAGCCCCGGCTGCTTTCATTCTGTCGACTAAATTTTTAGGGGTGACGAAAGCCATTCCCGGAATATCCTTTTTAAGAAGTCCTTTATCCGAAGTGATGAAGTAGTCGCAGGCCGATGATATGGCGTGGGCCACTTGCGACTCATCTTCCAGGTCTACGCCACCGGAGTCTGCGCCTTCCTTCAAATCGAAAGTGTCAAGATACTCGACATTGGTGTTGTTAAGCATCCAGGATAAAAACTTGTTATACTTTTCCCGGTGAGCGGCGCTGCGCATAATATATGCTGCGTCCAAAAATGACTGGGTGGTGGTAACGAGTTCCACTTGGCTCCGCCTGGCCGCTTCCAGAATGGCTGCGGCGTATACGGTTCCTTCGCGTTTTACAAGGATGTCGAGCAGGACGTTTGTGTCCAGAAAGAGTTTTACTCTGTCAAGTACTTGTGCCATATCCGTTCAAGTTTAGGGTCTTTCTCCAGTTCTTCTCGTGTAGGCGTTTCAAGTTCTATGAATCCGCACAATTCTTTGATTTCTTCAGATATCTCAAAGCCTTCCGGCATCCTGGGGAGTTCCCGTTCTGCCGCGTTGAAAAGAATCGTTTCCACGTAACTGTTAAGGGAACGGTTAATGCTTTTTGCCTGACGCTTGAGCCTCTCCAGCAGAATCGCGTCCAGCCTGAATGCGGTTTGAATTTTAACTGACGCTGACGAGTTCATAATGATAACATTTTTTGCAAAAGTATAACATTTCTTTTAAACTGCCAAATAATAAAAAATATGTATTTCGGTTGGCGGAATGATGCCGTTCATCGGCAAAAAAGACCGTTAACTTGTTTATTTGAAAAATAATTGCTAAACTTGCGGCCCCAAAAACGGAATAGTGTACTAAACAAAATATTAACAATTAACTCTTATTTAAAATGAAAAAGTTTGTTTATGTTCTGATGGCCGCAGCAGCCATTCTCGCAGTTTCCTGCAAAAAGGACAAAGATCCCGAAAATGGTGGTGAGGAAACTCCTCAGCGTGAGGTTAACGAAGCAATGGCAGGTGCAACCTCTTGGGGTATCATCGGTACCGCTACCGCTGGTGGCTGGGATGCCGACACCGACCTCACCAAGGTTTCCGACAACCCCGAGAAGTGGGAGATCAAGGGTCTTGGCCTTTCCGACGGTAAGTTCAAATTCCGTGGCAACGACACCTGGGGTGACTATGACCTGGGCGGCGGCGCAGTAGAACTTGGCAAGGAAATCGATGTAACCAAGGGCGGTGGCGATATGGACATCACTGCCGGTACCTACGACATCACTCTCTATCCTACCCTTATGTACTTTGTTATTGAGGCTAAATAAATCTTAATCTCAAGCAAGTGACAATTGAAGGCTGCCTGAAAGGGCGGCCTTCATTGTTTTTGCCCCGTCCGTCGGCTTAATCGGCAAAACTGTTGTTTTTGCGCTCAATTATTAGTATAATTGAAGTCCTAAAACTAATAAAGTAGTATGAAACGATACGTTCTCATTGCACTTGCAGTCTGCTCCGCATTGCTGTTTTCCTGCAAAAAGGAAAAGGACGACGATAAAGTGACATTTGAAGCGACTCCCACGGCCCTCGCCTTCGAGGGTGCGGGAGAATCCCTTACCTTTACCCTCAAGACCAATTCCGAAGCCTGGACAATAACCCCGTCCGCTTCCTGGATAAGCGTGGACCCGTCCCAGGGAGAAAGCGGTCAGGGCGTCATAACCGTAACCGCACAGGCCAACACCACATCGGATAAGCGTTTCGCCACCATAACCGTGGCCGATAACAGGGCGCTCGCGAGCATCAACCTTGCCGTGGCGCAGGGCGCAAAGGGCGAGGGCCGTCCGGACGATCCCACAGAGCCGGAAGCCCCGGACAACAGCTCCGTATATGTGCCCAAGTCGGATTTTGTGGTCGATAGCGACTGGGGCGTAACCGGCAGCATCGAGGGCCTGAACTGGAGCCTGGAAGAAGGCACGAAAGACCACCCCATGTACGAGGAATCCACCTATGGCTGGATTGCCGCGTTCGACGTAACCGTAGCGGCAGGGGAGGAATTCAAATTCCGTAAGGACCAGGACTGGGCAACCAACCTGGGCGCCGGAAAGGGAATGCCGGAACTGGACACCAGATATAAGGTGGCCGATGACGGCGGCAACTTCAAGCTGCCCGCCGGCAAGTACGACCTGTACCTGCACCCCACCTTCATGATCATGTACGTGCTGGAAGCCGGCGCGGACTTCAATCACGGAGATGCCGTGGCCGCCAGCGAAGTGGGAGAGAACGTACGTATCTATATCCTCAACAACTCCAAGTGGACAAAGCCCTACCTTTATGTATATGCCGCTGGCGGCGCAATGCAGCCCAACGGCTCCTGGCCCGGAACCTATGCCGCAGGAACCAGGAAGTTCGGCAACTACACCTGGACATATTGGGAGGCGTCAGGATTCAGCGGCGTCAACGGCATCAACCTCATCCTGAACAATGCCGGAGAAACGCAGTATCCCGCCCCCGACGAGACCGACCCCCTGTGGAGCGACCTTACCATCCTCAACACCATGTATTTCGTGTGGGACGGCACCAAGGTCACCCAGGTGGACGATCCGTCCAATCCCGGCGTAACCGCAACGGGTAAGGAGCCGGACAAGATGGAATTCGGCTCCAGCAGCTGGACCGTTATCGGCACCCTTGGCGGAACCAAGTGGGACTACGACTTCCCTATGGACACGGAAGGCTACTGGGAAGTGGCCCGCGAAGTGTCCATCGCGGCAGGCGAACAGTTCAAGTTCCGTCAGAACCGCAAGTGGGACATCAACCTGGGCTATGGCGAGTATTCCGACACGGAAGGCAACCTGGCCTCCCTGAACACCAAGCTCAGCCTTTCCAACGGCGCCGGAAACATCAAACTGTCGACAAGTGGAAAATATGACATCTACCTGTCGGTAGAGAACAAGATTGCATACATCCTCACCGCGGGCAGCACGTGGACCCACGAGTCGGAGGGCAAGCCGGACTTCAGCACCGGCGGCAACTACGACCCCAATCTGGCTCCTTCCAAGAAGATGTCCGGCCTCACCTACCAGGTGAACGTGTTCAGCTTCAAGGACAGCAACGGAGACGGCTATGGCGACTTCCAGGGCATCATTTCCGAACTGGACTACTTCGACAAGCTGGGCGTCACCGCCCTGTGGCTGAGCCCTATCCAGCCCGCCCAGAGCTATCACGGCTACGACGTCACGGACTATGAGGCCGTGAACAAGCGCTTCGGCACTGAGGAAGACTTCCAGGAACTCATCACCAAGGCCCATCAGCACAACATCCGTATCTATATGGACTATGTGATGAACCACTCCGGGGACCAGAACGTCTGGTTCAAGGACGTGAGGGACAACGGTACCAAGAGCCCGTACTGGAACTACTATTCCCTGTCCAAGGATCCTGCGGCCGATGTGGCTGCGGGCAAGATCGCCCAGGTGCCTTCGAGCTACGGCTACAACCAGTACAAGTGGTTCCCCGTGCTCATCGGCGGAACCGGCCAGAAGCGTTACAAGATCGACCTTGACTGGACCAACGCCTCGGCTCCCACGATGACTGTGACTGAAACCACAGCCGCTGTTACAACCACCGGCACATACAATAATCCGGAGCGCTACCTCTATTGGGGCGGCGGCACCTATACCCAGTTCGTGGACAACGGCACCAACAAATACACCCTGGTGCTGGACTACAAGAGCGACTGGGGCTGCCTCGTGCGCACCACCAAGCAGGACGTCTGGACCGGCAAGACCAAGTGGGGCTTCAACAAGACCGGCGACCAGCTGAAACTCGGCGTGGCCCACACCCTGTACTCGGACGAGAATCCGGACGCCGTGCAGTCCATCGTGATGCCGGGCGGCGAGCTCTACTACTATTACACCGAGTTCGGCACCGGAATGTTCGTGGACTTCAACTACGGCCCGGCATCGACCTGCCAGAATTCAGACGCCTTCAAGGCCATAATGCACGGCGTTGAGAAATGGCTGAAGATGGGTGTCGACGGCTTCCGCCTGGATGCCGTGAAGCACATCTACGCCAACGAGACCGGCCCGGAGAACAAGACCTTCTGGAATGCGTTCTACCAGGCTGCAAATGCAATATACAAGAGTCCCGAGGCGAAAGCCGCCAGGAGCGGCCTCAGCGGCATAGTGGACGAGAATATCTTCATGGTGGGCGAAGTGCTCTCCGGCGACGGAGACTGCACGCCGTTCTACAGCGGCCTGCCCGCCCTGTTCGAGTTCCAGTTCTGGTGGGACGTGCGCGAATGCCTGAACGGGGAGAATATCTACGGCGCCGGTTACGGCCAGACGTTCCCTGGTTCGCTGCCTTACCGCTGGAACAACCACAGGGGAGTACGTGCCGATGCTATATCGACACCCAAACTGGCTAACCACGACGAAGACCGCACCGCCTCCACCCTGGGCAACTACAAACCCAAGATCCGCCTGGCGGCAGCCGTGCTGCTCACCGCAGCGGGCCGTCCGTACATCTACCAGGGAGAGGAACTTGGCTACTGGGGCACCAAGGCCGGCGGCGACGAATATGTGCGCACGCCTATCCTCTGGACAACGTCCAAGAGCTCGGCGGCAGCCAAGGGCGTGTCCAACAAGGTGGACTGGGATATGCTCAAGCCTTCGATTTCCGTGGAAAGCCAGGCGGCCGATGAAACCTCGCTGCTGTCGCTGTACCGTCACTTCGGCTATGCGCGCAGCGTGAACGCGGCCCTGGCCGACGGCTGGCCGGAGGCCGACAGCGCCGACAATTGCGGCGGCAAGCTGGCGGGCTGGTATCTCCACGCTAACGACGGCTCGGGCAAGGTTGTCCTGGTCCTGCACAACTTCTCCGGCGGTACCATCGAGTCCAAGCGCTGGCCCACGGAAAATGCCACAACATCCACGATCCTCGTCAGCAACGGCAAGGTAACGGTGAGCGGCGACGTTGCAAGCGGCACAACCGTAACCCTGCCTGCATACAGCTCGGTAGTATTTGCTTTGAATTAAACCTTACAGAATATGAAACGGACATTTTATGTGCTTCTGATAGCACTCA
>Ga0310690_10004531_pt1 | contig 19643 bp, 18 predicted proteins | sample AusTroGonzalo_MG_2_FD_207661 | JGI IMG/M metagenome (GOLD analysis project Ga0310690, IMG submission 207661) | Bovine rumen microbial communities from tropical cattle in Woodstock, Queensland, Australia - Gonzalo_04 (v2) (version 2) | ecosystem: Host-associated > Mammals > Digestive system >...
ATGGAACAATAAAGCCGGATTAAACGTGTACAGAGATGCCGCATCCGGCTTTTATGCGGGGGAGAGAATCGGGCTGATATTAAATCTATATATAGGAAGGAGGTACCCTTATCGGGGCCTTATGGACTGTATAGGATGTGCCGGCAGCCTGGCCAGTGCGACTCTGGCCGCCCGCTCCATTGGAGTAGATGATCATGGCAATGTGTTTGCTGAAGCCCATAAACTGAATACTCCATAGCCAGCCAGGAAGGACGGCCTACGGGCTATACCGCCAGATTGTGGTCACTCTGCGGCAAACCTCGATTCTGTTTATGGCATTTTTATAGGAAGAACAATAAAGCGGCATCGCCGCTTTTCGGGGCTTGTATTGGGTATTAAGTTTAGGCTCGTCGGGATGAAGGAGGGCGGCCAGCGCCGGGGGGAAGAAGGGCTTGCCCTTCGTCTCCCCTGGAGCAAAGTCTCAGAAGAGGAGGTGCTGCGGGAGTGAAGACGGATCTGGAAGAGATGTTTGAGATCGAGAGCGGACACGGAGCGACAGAAGAACTTCTGCGGCACAACCGCGTGCTGTGCTACAAGACCAGGACGATCCGGTGCGGGGACGTGACGGAGGTGGAGGCGTACCCGATCTACAGCCGGGCGTATCCGGACGCGGGGCGGATGAAGGAGCGGATCCGGAGCAGCAAGGCCCAGCAGGCGCTGAACGACAGGCGGGCGGAGGACCGTTTCCGCAGGAAGGCGGAAGCGAACTTTGGAAGCGGCGACTATTTCCTCACGCTGACTTATGACGGGACGGCGCCGACGATGGACCAGGCGCTGCGGGACTGCCGGAATTTCCTGGCGCGGGTGAACCGGGCGAGGAAGAAAAAGGGATTGCCCAGGGCCAGGTACATGGCGGTGGTGGAGGCAGGGAACCGGAACGGCCGGGCGCATCATCATTTCCTGATCGACGGCGGGCTGTCCCGCGAGGAATATGAGACGATCTGGGGCAAGGGGCAGGCGAACTGCGACCGGCTCCGGCTCAAGAACAACGGGCTGATGGGCCTGTGCAAATATCTGCTGAAAAACGCGGGCGCGGAACAGCGAGCGAAGGACGCGAAGCGCTGGATGTGTTCGCGGAACCTGAAAGAACCGAAGATCACGGAATCGGTACATAAAGTGACAAAGCGCCAGGCGGCCAGGATCGCCCAGGACGCGGAGCTGCAGGGCGACGGGATCATGCGGAAACTGTATCCGGGGACGCAACTGATGGATCTGTCCGTGAGACGGTCAGATTTTTTGGCCGGGGCGTATATATTCGCCAGGCTGATCAGGACGGGAGGAGGGGCGATATGCCGAATCTGACCCGGTCGGCCCATGCCGTATGCCCATTTTACGAGAAGAGCGAGAAAAACTACGTGCGATGCGAGTGCGTGATCGGCGGGGCGCGGCTGCTGCATGTGTTCGACACGGAACGGACGTGCAAAATGCACTTTGAGAAATTCTGCTGCTCTTATGATTATGTGCGATGCCCATATGCCCTGATGCTGATCGGGATATGGGACCAGAGCGATGGATAAAAAGAGGCTCCGCCTATTCGGCGGAGCTCTTTTTGCGCCAGTTTTTATACTGGCCGGATCTGACGCGCTTGTCGTCATACGGGGCGTCGGCGGGGATCAGCCAGTCGCGGCCGAGCTTGACGGCGCCGGGGACGTTGCCGCGCTGGCACTTCTGCCGGACCGTGACCGGGGCAAGGCCGTGGGCGTCGGCGTAGTCTTTGAGGGGGATCAATTCCATCCTGTCACTCCTTCGCTTCCGGGGCGCCGGGGATATCGCCGTTGCAGTAGTCTTCCCAGAGCTGATCCAGCTCGTCCTGGTCGTTTTCGATGCCGCGCTCGTCGATGAGGGCGTTAAGGAAATCCGCGATCTCTTCCCAGTTGGCGGGGAGATAGGAACCGAAAGAATCCATGTTGATGATGTCAGACATTGTCAATCCTCCCCCAAGTTGATGGTCTGGTATGACCGGCCGTTGTGCCAGCGCAGGACGGGGTTGTCATATGCGTCGTTGGTCAGGGCTTCGGAAAGCAGGTACCTGACGCCGCCCAGGTCCAGGATCACGTCGTCGGTATCGTTGACGCCGATGACGATGCTGTCGGGGATCGTGATGTCGACCGTGTCGTAGATGTCGCTGGCCGGGGCGTGGACGGAGTAAAAATTCCGCTTTTCGTGGCCAAGGACGCCGTGAGAACAGAATACTTTGCGCTGCATGATGTCATCCTCCTTAGCACTCTTTGTAGTCTTTCAAGCCCTCGCGGGCTGCGATCTCAGTGATGGTGGCCCTGCCGGTGTCGAGGAGCTCCGCCCAGCGGTCGCAGGTGCGGAACAGATGGGACGGGGCGAATTTTTCGCGGAAGTCGATGATCTTGCTGGCGTCGTCCATCCTGGAGAAAAGGACGTCCAGAACGGCCAGCATCAGCTTCTGGGCCTTGACGTTCGCTTCGAAGCGGGGTTCGGCGCTCATGCGCTCGATGTTGTTACGCAGGTTGCTGATGGCGTTGGCCTTGATGTCCTCTGCCCACTGGATCTGCTTTTCGGTACCCTTCATTGTTTCGTCCTCCTTTGATTTGTTGTCCTTATTATACACCTTGTGCGATGCATTGTCAATAGGGCAAACGAAAAAAATTGGAGAAAATCTCCGGGGAGAAAAAGCCGGGGGGTTTTTGTTATTTTTGGGATGGCCGGAGCCGGGCCGGAGAACAAAGCGGGCGGTGATTATGTGAAGTATGACTGGGACAAGATCGAGCAGGAATATGTGACCGGGAAGATCTCCATGGAAAAGCTGGCGGAGAAGTATAAAATTCCGAGAAGCACGATGGAGCAAAGGGCTAAAGTAAGAAAATTTACAGAGAAACGTGGAAAATATGAGGAAAAAGTAAGGGAAAAGGCCATCGCGCGCGCGCAGGCGCGGGATGCCAGGACTTTGGGGAACCTGGGCAGCGCGCTGGACAAGGCGGCCAGGCTGCTGAACAAGTACGTGACCGATGAGGACACGCTTTTCGGGCGGGTGTCGGTATCGGCGGAAGGCGTGGCGGAGTACCGGGTGAAGAAGGTGGACACCAAGGCGCTGAAGAACATGACGGCGGCCATGCGGGAGGTGAGCGCGGCCATCAAGCTGCTGAAGCCGGAGACGGGCGGAGACGAGGCCGGGGAGGGCGGCGTGATCATCCTGACCGAGCGGGAGGCGATGGATGACAGTGAGGAGTGAGGAGTTAGGAGTGAGGAGTTAAATGTCGCGCGTGGTATGGAGGCCGCAGCCGAAGCAGGCGGCGTTTATGGCCAGGGCGGAAGATGAGGTATTTTTCGGGGGAGCGGCCGGCGGGGGCAAAAGCGACGCCATCGTGATCGAGGCGCTGAGGCAGGTACACATCCCGAACTACAAAGGGCTGATCCTCCGGAAGACGTACAAGAACCTGACGGAGCTGATTGAGAAAAGCCAGCTGTATTATCCACAGGCGTATCCGAAGGCCAGGTACAACGGAACGATGCACCAGTGGACGTTCCCGAGCGGGGCGAAGATCCTCTTTAGGAACGTGCGCGACACGACGTACAAGATCGACTTCCAGGGCATGCAGTACGACTTTATCGGGTTTGACGAGCTGACGCACTTCACCTGGGACCAGTACGCGTATATCTGCGGACGGAACCGTCCGAGCGGGCCGGGGACGGTCTGCTACGTGAGGGCGACGGGAAACCCAGGAAACATCGGTCACGGGTGGGTCAAGGACAGGTTTGTCACACGCGGGGAACCGATGAAGACCTTCCGGAACACGCTGGAGGTCGAGATGCCGGACGGCAGCCGGAAGCAGCTGACCAAGACCGCCTGCTTCGTCCCGAGCCTGGTGTTTGACAACAAATACCTTTTGGACAACGACCCCAACTACCTGGCCCAGCTGGCGTCTTTACCGGAAGCGGAGCGGAACGCTATGCTCTACGGGGATTGGAACAGTTTTTCGGGCCAGTGTTTCCGCCAATTCCGGAACCTGCCGGAGCACTACAAGGACCGGCAATGGACCCACGTGATCGAACCGTTCCAGATCCCGAAACACTGGCAGATCGTCCGGTCGTTCGACTGGGGCTTTCATCATCCGTTTTCCGTGGGCTGGTGGGCCGTGGACGAGACGGGCGTGATGTACCGGATCCGGGAACTGTACGGATGCGTGCAGGGATCGCCCAACACGGGCGTGGAATGGCCGGACCAGAAAATAGCGCGGGAGATCCTGCGGATCGAGGCGGAAGACCCGAACATCGCCGGGCATGAAATCACGGGCGTGGCGGACCCGGCCATCGGACTGGACAAAGAAACCGGATACGGGGCGGCTGCGAACATGGCGCGTGAAGGCGTGTACTTCCAGAAGGCGATGAACTCCCGCATCAAGGGCAAGATGCAGATGCATTACCGGATGGCGTTCAATTCGGACGGGTATCCGATGATGTACGTGTTCAGCAGCTGTGTGAACTTCATCCGACAGATCCCGGCGCTGGTGTATTCGGAGATCGACGTGGAGGATATCGACACAAAACAAGAGGACCACATCTACGATGAGAGCCGGTACGCGCTGTGCACCAGGATGATCAGCGCGCCGAAGGCGGACCCGGAGGATATCAAATACTGGGAGGATCCGGACCCGCTGAATCTGAGGAAAGACGCGGACAGGACCAGGTTTATAAACTACTGAGGAGGGCGAGACAGTGAGCGAATTGATGAGACGCAGGGACCAGCGCGGGCCGATCATGCTGCCGATGGGCGGGGACGTGCCGGCGATGCCGGCGGCGGAACCCAGGCCGGAGGAAGCGGGAAGCGGGGAAGAAAGCCGGGTGATTCAGACGCCGGGGCTGAAGGTGGACGGCGCGGGAAGGCCGGCGGGGAAAAAGACGTGGGAGGAAAGGCTGGCGGAGGCCCTGCAGACGCTGAATACTTACAAGTCCGGGAAAGCGACGTTGGAGCAGCGCGTCATGGAGGCGGAACGCTATTACCGGATGCATAACTGGTACGGAAAGCGAGGGGACCGGAAGCAGTACGGCGTCAAAAGCAACAGCGGGTGGCTGTTCAATTCCTGCATGGTAAAACATTCGGACGCCATGGACAACTACCCGGAGCCGAATGTTTTGCCGCGCGAACAGAGCGACGAGGAGACGGCGAAACTGCTGTCCGAGGTGCTGCCGTGCGTCCTGGAAATGAACGATTACGAGGAAATCTATGACAAAGGCTGGTGGGACAAAATCGTCAAAGGGACGACGGTGACCTGCGTGACGTGGGACAGTGAGAAAAACAACGGGCTGGGGGACGTATCCGTCAGCCGGGTGGACATTCTCAATGTGTTCTGGGACCCGGCCGTCGATGACATCCAGAAAAGCAGGGACTTTTTCTGCGTGGCGCTGGTGAGCAACGACCAGCTGGAGGAAGAGTACGGCGACCTGGTCAAGGATAAGCTGGGCAGCGCGACGTTTGTGCCGAGCCAGTATGCCTATGAGACGACGCACAACACGGCGGACAAAAGCGCGGTGATCGACTGGTACTACAAGCGCAGCGGCGTGCTGCACCTGTGCAAATTCGTTGAGAACATCGTGCTGTATGCGTCCGAGGACGACGAGCGGTATGCCGAACGGGGCTACTATGATCATCAGCAATATCCATTTATTTTGGACCCCCTTTATCCCATGGAAGGGTCGCCGGCGGGGATGAGCCAGGTCGACCTGTGCCGGGACGCGCAGGATTATATCGACCGGCTGGACAGCGCGATCCTGGACAGCGCGCTGATCAACAGCCGGGCAAAGCACTTTATCAACAATTCCGGCGGCGTGAACGAAGCGGAAGCGCTGGACCCGGAGAAGCCGCTGGTGCACGTCAATGGCAGCGGGGCCATCAGCGATTCGATCATGCCGTATCCAAAGAGCGAACTGAACGCGCTGTACGTGAACGTGCTGAACAACAAGATCACGGAGCTGCGGGAAATCTCCGGCAGCACGGCGGCGTCCCAGGGCGGGGCGCAGACGGGCGTGACCGCATATTCCGCGCTGGCGGCACAGATGGAGCAGGCCGCGAAACCATCCAGGGACCTGATCCGGGCAGGGTACAGGCGTTTTAAAGACATATGCTACATGATGATCGAGCTGTTCCGCCAGTTTTATGACGTACCGCGCATGATCAGGATCACGGGCGCGGCGGGACAGACGGAGTTTGTGCCGTTTGACAATACGATGCTGGGACCGCAGCCGCAGCCGGCCGTGATGGGAGTGGACTTTGCCGAGCGGCTGCCGATATTTGACATCAAAATCAAGGCCGCGAAACAGACGGCATATTCCCGCATGGCGCAGAACGAGCTGGCGAAAGAACTTTACGGGATGGGCATGTTCGCGCCGCAGAACGCGGACAGCGCGCTGATGGTGCTGGACATGATGTCGTTCGAAGGCAAGGATAAGATCGAGGAAAAGGTCCGGCAGAATGGGACCATGTACCAGATGATGATGCAAATGGCGATGCAGATCCAGCAGCTCCAGGCGGCGCTTGGCGTACAGCAGCAGGCGCAGGCGGCGGAGGGCGGCGTGCCGGCGGCGCCGGGCGCGGAACCGCAGCAGGATGAGGAGACAAAGACGGACGCCCTGGGCGGGGCGAAGCAGAACGGGAAGCGGATCTCCAAGCCCAGGGAGCGGGCGCTGAACGCGAATAGCGTGGAGGGAGACTGATGATCAAGATTTACATAGTGATCGAGGGCGGGCAGTACCAGATCACCGTGATCGGGCACGCGAAGGATGAAAAAGTGTGCGCCGGGGTGTCGGCGCTGTACGTAGCGCTTTTGGAGACGGCGCAAAAAGAGGGCGCGCTGGCACAGCACACCGAAGGGGCGGATGCAAAGCGGGCGTATATCTGGCGGACGAAGGGTATGCGGCGGCATATGGACATGTTCCGGACCGGGCTGGACGCCATGAGAAGGGAATATCCGGAAGAAGTCAGGGCTGAATATTGACAGTAACCCCCGGGGAGAAATCCTCCGGGGGCTTTTGCTATATTGAAATCAGCCGAAAGGCGGAATGAATGGCGAGCCGGAAAGACGGCGGAGGTTTTATGAGCGGGATATTCAAAAAGTTCCTGACACTTTTTGGCGAAGGCGGCGGAGCCGGTAACGGCGACGGCGGCGGAGCGGGTGCGGAAGGAACGGGCGCTGCAGCTCAGGCGCAGGGACAGGAGACGGGAAAGCCGTCCAAAGCGACAACGACGGGCCGTGAGGATCTGAGGAATGTGGTGTACGGGCGGCAGGACGCTGCCCAGGCGGAGGACGCAGCCGGTGATCACGCCGCCGGCGAAGAAGGGGCGACTGAGACCAAACCGGCCCAGCCAGCCAAACCGACATTCGACCAGCTGATGCAGGACCCGGAGTACAAGGCGGAGTTTCAGAAGCGTTTCGACAAGCAGTTCAACAAGCGTTTTGCGGAGAGCAAGGCGCAGAACGAGCAGATGGCCAAGCTGGCGCCGGCGCTCAACCTGCTGGCGGGCAAATATGGCACGGCCGCCGGGGACGTGGACGCCCTGCTGGAGGCGATCAACAGCGACAACGACCTGATCGAGCGGCAGGCGTATGACCGGGGCATGGAACCGGACGCCTACCGGGAGTACAACCGGGTGATGGCCGAGAACCAGCAGCTGAAAGCGGCCGAGCAGGAACGGCAGCGGGCCGAGCAGGTGAATGCCCAGTACCAGAAATGGACGCAGCAGGCCGAGCAGGCGAGGCAGATCTATCCGGGGCTGAACCTGCAGCAGGAGGTCAAGAACCCGCAGTTTGCTCAGCTGCTTGGATCCGGCGTGGACGTCGCGACGGCGTACCAGGTCGTCCACATGCAGGAACTGAGCACCCAGCTGGTCCAGCGGACGGCGCAGGAAGTCAAAACCAGCACCGTCAACGCGATGCAGGCCAACGCAGGCAGGCCGCGCGAAAACGGGGCGACCGCTCCGAAGGCGGCGACCGTCAAGGCGGACGCGACGAAACTCAAGGCCAACGATTTTGACGAGATCATACGAAGAGCGGCCAGAGGAGACAAGATAAGATATTGAGCCTCCTCTGCCAGAGAGGAGAAAAACACCATGGAAGTTATGTTCCGCAAATTCCTGACGATGTTCGGCGCCGTGACCGGTTCGATCACGCCGATGAACGTCACGACCGACTCCGGCATGTCGCCGGAAATGAAGACCTTTTACAAGACCGAGCTGCTCCAGTTCGCGGAGCCTGAACTGCTGTTTGAGCGGTTCGGGAAAAAGGTCCCGATCCCGCAGCACAACGGCAACAGCGTAGAGATCCGCTATATGAGCCCGCTGCCGGTGACCACCAGCGACCTGACCGAAGGCGTCACGCCCAACGGCAACCTGGTCACGTTCAACGCGATTACCGAGAGCCTGCACCAGATCGGTTACTGGGTCGGCTATTCCGACAAAGTCATGTGGGAGACCGTGGACCCCGTGATCGCCGAGATCACCAAGGCCGAAGGCCGCCAGGCCGGCAAGAGCATCGACACCCTGATCCGGGACGTCGTGAGCGCCGGCACCAACGTCGTCTACGCGCCGAACTATTCCGGCGGCAGCTATACCGCCAACACGGCGGCCAGCACGATGGACGGCACCGCCCTGATGAGCGTCGACCTGCTGCTGCAGGCGGCCGCCATCCTGCAGGGCCAGGACGCCCCGACCATCGACGGCGAGTACGTGTGCATCATGCATCCGTACGTTGCCTGCGATCTCAAAAAGACCAAGGAGTGGCAGGACCTGCAGAGGTACGTCCATCCCGAGAAGATCTACAAGGGCGAGATCGGCAGCGTCGGAAACATCAGGGTGATCGAGAACACCCGCGCCAAGATCTGGAATGACAGCACCCACCGGGGCGCGCAGATCGGAACCAGCGGCACCTACTACTCCTGCTACGCCACGATGATCCTGGGCGCGGACGCCTACGCCGTGTCCGAGCTGGAGGGCGCCGGCCTGGAGCACATCGTGAAGCCTCTGGGCGGCGTGGGCGCCGACCCGCTCAACCAGCGCGGATCCGTGGGCTGGAAGGCCATGCGCCTGGCCAAGATCTTGATCCAGCAGTATATGGTCCGCATCGAGACCACCTGCGCGACCATGGCGACGGCCAGCGCGAACTGAGTTAGATAATAGCGGATAGCGGATAGCGGATAGCCGGATATAGCTGTGATAAACAAAAGAGCTATCTGCTATCTGCTATCAGCTATCTGCTGTGAGCGACTGAAAGGAGCGAACCAATGACCAACAAGGAACTGGAAGCAAAGGTCAGGGAACTGGAGGAAGAGAACGAGCGGCTGAAGAGCGCGGCGGCGGCGGAGCCGGTCGTGCAGCGGGTCGTCCTGCCGGATCCCAGCATGACGCCGATGATCCCGTACGTGGAGACGGAATTCGTCAAGATCAAGCTGTTCAAGGACGACTACAGGTACAAAAACGACCTGTACGTCGGCATCAACGGCAAGAACTGGTGGATCAAGCGCGGCAAGGAAGTGACGCTGCCCAAGTACGTGGCTGACTTCATCGAGCAGACGATGCAGGAAGAGACCAGGATCTGGGAACGCGTCGACCAGGAAGAGAAAGACTTTTCGGACCTGACCAACAAACAGGTTTGATCCGCAGGCCCGACAAGGGCCTTTTTGTGTGTTAGGGGGAATTTGAAGTGACGAAGGACCAGGTGCTCGCGCAGGTGCGCGAGGTGCGGCCGGGGGAGTATTCGGACGAGAGGATCCTCACCATCATCGACGAGTGCGACCAGCGGATCTACCGGGAACTGCTGGACGGGTACATCGTTCCGGAATACGGCGGGGACCTGGTCGCGCCGGCGCCGTACGACGGGCTGTACAAATGGTGGGCGCTGGCGAACATCGCCCTGATGCAGCAGGATATTTCCGCGTACAACAACTGGATGCAGCTGTTCAATTCGCTGTGGGACGAGTACGGGCGAATGATCTCGCGCAGTTACGGGCGGGAGAGGCCGAGCAGGTATGCGGTCAGTTAGGAGTCAGGAGTCAGGAGTTAGGAGTTAGGAGTTAGGAGTTAGGAGTTTTTTGATATGCTTTATCCGGTATTGAACGCGCAGCAGGAGCGCAGGAAGGCGCAGACGACGTTCAGGGGTTTGAATCAGAACCTGAACGCGATGGAAGAGGAATTCGTCAGCATGACGAATATGTCCTCCGACGAGGCGCCGATGATGGCGCCGCGCAAGGCGCGAAGGAAAATCATGGAGATCCCCGGGGCGAAGACGCTGCTGGGCGGCGGGACGCTGAGCTGGATCCTGGACGGGGCGCTGTACTACGGCGGGATCAAGGTGGCGGAGGGGATCACCGACGGGGCGCGGCTGGTGCGGATGGGCGCGTACCTGATCGTATGGCCGGACAAAATCATATATAACACAAGCACGCGGGAACTGTCGCGCATGGACGCCAGCTGGAGGGGCAATGGCGTCCATGTGCGGCCGTGTATGCTGTCCGGCCAGGACCTGGACTATGTGAGCGGGGATACCGAGCCGGAAAACGCGGTGGACGGCATGTACTGGCTCAATACCAACGTGGGCGGGATGTACCAGTACCTGGGCGGCGTGTGGACCGGGATCGACACGGTGTACAGCCGGCTGGAGTGCCTGGACATCGGCCGGAATTTTAGGGACTATGATGTGGTGGAGATCTCCGGGATGGACGATGAAGTCTTTAATACGAGCGCGACCGTGTATACGCGCGGGGACGACTACATCGTGATCGCGACCGGGGAGATCGTTGACTACGAAAACGACGGCGAGGTGACCGTGCAGCGCACGGCGCCGGACCTGGACGATATAGTGGAAAACGGGAACAGGCTGTGGGGGTACAGCAACGCGACGCATGAGATCCGGGCCAGCAAGCTGGGCGACCCGTGGAACTGGAACAGCTACCTGGGGATCAGCACGGATTCCTACGCGGCGACCGTCGGGTCCCAGGGGGATTTTACCGGGATCTGCACGTTCATGAACTACGTGCACTTTTTCAAGGAGGACCGCGTGCACAGGCTGTACGGCACCCAGCCGGCGAACTACCAGCTGGTGGAGCTGCAGATGCGGGGCGTGAAAGCCGGATGCGGGCGCTCGCTGTGCGTGGTCAACGAACTGCTGTACTACATGAGCCGGGACGGGGTCATCCGGTACGACGGCAGCGGGCCGGTGAACGTCAGCGAGGCCCTGGGAACGGACCAGCCGGAGGCCGTGGTCTGCGGGGCGCACGGGAAAAAGCTGTACGTCAGCGGGATGACAACGGAAGGGCCGCAGATGTACGTGTTTGACACCAATTACGGCCTGTGGCACCGGGAGGACGGGGCGCGGGCGATCGCGTTCGCGACCGTGGGCGACGCGGATTTCTTTTTGGACGATCTTGGCACCGTCTGGGGCATCGACGGGGCGCACTCCATGCTGGAGGATTACCGGGCGGCCGACGAGGGGCAGGTGGAATGGGAAGCCATTACCGGCGACATGCTGACCGAGTACAACATGGGGCAAAGGACGACGCAGGAAAAGAGAATGAAAAAGATCGAGATCCGCCTGCAGATGGAGCGGGACAGCAGGATCGACCTGGACATCATGTACAACTCCGACGGGCGGTGGCACAGGGCTATGTCGTACCGGAGCGAGCTGAAAAAGACGGTGACGCTGCCGCTGATTGCGCGCGCGTGTGATCATTTTTCCATCCGGTACAGCGGGACCGGGAAGGTCGTGATCTATGCGGTGACCAAGATCTTTGAATTCATGGAGGGGGCGAGGGCGTGCTTGAGTTACCGGGCCTGACGAATACGGGGGACCTGCGGGCGGACGTGGACACGATCCGGCGCTATTTGGCCAGGCTGATCCCGCAGCTGGAGATGGAGCTGGCAAACGCCGAGCAGGACGACTACGCCGAGGCGTACAACGCGCTGAGCCAGGGCGTCGGGTCCGCGAACAAGATGAGCACGGCCGGGGCGCTGGCGGCGCACCAGCTGGACTACGCCAACCCGCACCGGGTGACGGCGGCCCAGCTGGGGCTGGACCTGGACAAACTGGTTTCGATCACGTTCGTGAATGCCGGCGCGGTGTTTAAGGTCGGCGCGAAGCGGGGGATCCAGGTGAACATCCAGACGATGCGGGTGACCGTGGACACCTGGACCCAGCACGGGGGCGTCGCGTACGCGGACGTGGACCTGGGGCAATGGGACGCGGTGCTGCCGGTGCCGTATTACATACACGTCCTGGCGGACGGCGGCGTCAACAGGGACTACTGGGCCGGGCCGCTGACAGGGACCGGCGACCGGAAGGACATCGGCACGGTGAGGATCTATCACGAGTGCGGGGTGGACGTCCGGGAGGGCGCGACGAACGAGGGAGACTATACCGACGAGCGGATCATACCGCTGACGATACTGGGATTGGGGGTATTCGGATATGGCGAATAACTTAAAAGCGCCGTCGCTGGCGAAGCTGCTGCAGGGTCAGCAGACCAGCTACCGGCCGGCGAAAACGACGGAGGCGGACACCGAACTGGTGACGGCGCCGGAAGGATCGCCGGCGATGACGGCGCGCGAGGTGCAGGACGTGGTCCGGGCGAACGGCAACCAGGCGGCGCAGGCCAGCCAGGCGGCGGCGACGGCCCTGCCGACGACAGGGATGGGCGTGCAGGGCGTGGGCAAGGCGGGCTCCGGGCAATGGTATAACCTGGTCGGGCCCGGCGGGAAGATCTCCACGGACAACCAGGCGGCTTTCCTGGCGGCGGCGCCGGGGGCGTACAATTCACCGTATGCAGACGCGATGCAGAGGACGCTCAACGGGCTGCTCAACCCGGAGCAGTTCCAGTACGACGTCAACGCGGACGGGCTTTACCAGCAGATCAAGGACAACTATCTGAAGGCCGGACGCCAGGCCATGATGGACACCCAGGGGCAGAGCGCAGCTCTGACCGGGGGGTACGGCAACAGCTACGGCACGATGGCCGGGCAGCAGGCGTACCAGGAGAGCCTGGGGAACCTGGCCGGGATGATCCCGGAGCTGCAGCAGCTGGCCTACCAGCAGTGGCTGCAGGGACAGAACGACCAGCGGAACAACCTGGAGGCGCTCAACAAACTGGACGCGCAGGACTACGCGCGGTGGCAGGACGAACAGAAGGCCTACCAGGAGCTGCTCAAGACGCTGCCGGCGGCGCAGCAGACGCTTTCCGGCGGAGGCGGCGGGCTGGATATCTCGCTGCCGGCGCTGACGGGGGGAGCAAAAGGCAGCGGCACGCAGCTTGACCCGAGCACATGGGCGGCGACCGTGGAAGGTATCCAGAACGGCACGCTGTCGGCAATGGGGATCCTGAGCGGCATCGAAAACGGAACGACCTGGAAGGGCATGGACACCAACACGATGCGCGAGGCGGCGCTGTACACCATGAGCCCGGAGACGTACGGGAATAACTACCCGCAGACGGCCAGGAACTTCTCAAGCGCGCATCAGGCGAACCACAGCACGAAGGGGCAGGATAGCGGAAATGCGTCCAAGAACCCGGTTGTCAACAAAAACAGGAATAACAAGAGTCTGAATGACTGACACGGGGAGGAACGGCGATGGCAAATAAATTCGGATCGTTTACCTTCGGAGGAGGGAAAACCTTCGGCGGAGGGAATACGACGGGGAACAATCAGAAGAAAGATATGGGGGTCGGCGCAAGCCGTTCCCCTTCTGTTGATTTTGACGACCTGACGGAAGAACAGCAGGGCGTATATAAGCCGCTGTACAAGGACTGGCTGAAAAACAACCCGGATGACTACGAAGGCGCGATGGCGCACGCGGAAGAAGGGCTGTTCACATGGCAGAACAACCAGAAGTACTTCAATGCTGACGGCACGCTGGCAAATGGGAAGCTGAACATTACAGCGAATGGACGGAGTCCTTCCATTGATTTTGATAACATAACTTCCAAGGATGACCAGGCCGCATACAAGGATGGTTACAAGTACTGGTTGCGGATGCATCCGGACGATTATGACGGGGCATGCATCGCCGGCGAGGATGAAATGAGGCGCAGGGCACAGACAGTGGACCAGCAGCTGCCTACGTCCATGCTGGACGATTTGGGGAAGCCGGCTGACCAGCAGCCGCTGTACCTGAAGGATCAGGCTGTGCTGTCGGACCTGCTGAAACAGAACGGGGCGACAGACAGCCAGATCGGCGGGGCGTTCCCTAAGCAGAACACGGAAGCGCCGCAGGGCTTGACGGACGCGCAGCGCAGGGCGTGGGACGCGGCGGAGCTGGACCGGCAGGAGAGGGAACAGCGGGACGCGGACGACCGGGCGACCGGGGCCGGGCGGCAGGTGAGCATGATGATCGCCGAGCAGGCGCTCCGGGAGCTGCAGGCGGAAGGGAAGCTGGACAGCGGGGCGGAGAACGACCTTAAGTGGCTGGAGCAGAACAACCGGGAGGGGAACATATACGGTCAGGATGTACTGGATACATTGTGGGCGACTATCGACGGACTGCGCGGGAAGGAAGCGGAAGGAAGCGGCTTTACATTCGGGGCGGCAAAGGGGGAATCTCTGGAAGAGCGCAAGAGGCTGGATAGGCTGCTCAGCGACGAGAGCAAGCAGAAGGCGCTGGACAGCATCAGGGAAGCGCTCGCCATGGAAGGCATACCGGAGGACCAGCGGGAGGAAGCGCAGAGGGATCTGGATATCCTCATGGCGGATGACGCGGATCTTAACGAAAAGGCGGACGTCATAGAATCCTGGACGGGGCCGACGCTGCTGGACCTGATCGGCGGTGCGGTTTCCGACGCCGGGAAAGGAATCGCCGACACGTTCGCGCTGCAGGGGCAGATGGCCGTGCAGAACGCGGAGCAGAAGGAAGAACAGGCGAACATCCTGGGCAGCGTCGGCGGGGCCGTGGGCAATTACGCGGCTAACCTGCCGGAACGGCTGAATGACGCGAAAACGCTGCTGCAGAATCTGTGGTCCGGGCTTTCGACGGGAACCGTGAATACCTGGCGGACCATCGGGCAGTATTTCAGCGGCGAGATGTTCTACAACCTGACCGGCGGGCTGACGCCTGCGCCGGCGTGGAAGACGGACGAGCTGGGGATCACCAAGTATTACAAGGGTCTGGCGGACGCATACAGCGCGGAGGCGAACGCGGCGACCGTCGATATGCTGAGCCGGAACAAGACGGAGCTGGTGCCGGTGCTGGAATCCTTCGGGATGGACAAGGACACGGCGGACACGGTGGTGGACAGCGCCGTGAAGGTCGGGACCGAATCGTTCAGCAACCTGGGCCGCATGGGTCTTGACATCGCGCTGGGGATCGCCAGCGGCGGGGCATCGAAGGCGACGGAGATGACGAACCTCGCGAAAGCGGCGGCGGAAGGCATCACCGCAATGAACGGCGGGAGCAATATCCTGAGGGCGTTCTGGAACGGCTGCAAGGCCGCGATGGGAAACAAGGGATTTGTGCCGCTGGTGGCGAGCCAGTACATGGACAACGTGGACGAGGTTGCCGGGGAAAAGGGCGGCGTGGAAAACATGACCCCGGCTGACTACCAGTACGCGCTGGGCGACGCGTGGCTGAACACGCTGATCGAATTCGGCGGCGGGGACGAGGCCAGCGGCGTGCAGGGCGCGTTTGAAAAGGACCGGCGCAGCATGGGCTTCTGGGAAAAACGCTGGGACAATATCAAGAGCGGCGCGCAGGAAATGCTGGAAGAAATCACGCAGGGGATGGAGCAGAAGGTGCTGCAGAACCATGCGGACAACATGAACGGCGTGGCGCCGAGGAACCCGCTGTTTTCCGTGGACGACACGGAGGCCGTGATCAGCCTGATGGGGATGCTGGAGACGGGCACGACGACGTTCGCCCAGACGTCCGTGACCGGGTTTGTGTATAACCGGGCGGGCAACGTCAGCAATATTTTCGCGAAGCTGAGAAACAATATCCCGCTGTCCAAACAGGAAACGAAACTGGCGGTGGACGCTACGGAAGCCGTGCTGAGGGCGACGGAAGGCAATCAGCCGGGCAGGGAAGAAGAAGCGTTCGCCGCGCAGGAATCCGAGGAATACCAGCACGACGCATTTGAGGACGGGGCAACCGGGCAGGACCGGGGCAACGACCGGGCGGCCGGGCAGGTGGATCCAAGGGCGCAAGCGGCGGCGCAGGCGAAGACCGGGAACCGGAACGAGGCGGCGGAGAGTTACAACGCCGCGCCGGAGAACACCGACGTGCGGGCGGCGGAGCAGGAGCTGGAGGACGCGAAGGCGGCCGAGGTTCGGGCGATCGTCGCGACCGGGGACCCGAACGTGTCCGAGGATGAACGGGCGCGCAGGATGCGGGAGGCCGACGCGGCGAGCCGGCGCAGGGAACTGGCGGAGGCGGAATACAACCGGGCCCAGGCGGCTGCGGCGGCGGCGGTGAAGAACCAGACCGATCAGGTGACGCTGCGGGACGCGGCGGAGGACCGGGCGAACGAGGCGCTGGACGAGGCGACGAAGGCCGAGGACCGGCTGAACCGGGCGAAGCAGGAGCTCAAGGACGCGGAGGCGGCCGCCGGCCAGGCGGGCACCGCGAAGGAAAAGAAGGACGCGGTCAAGCGGGCCGGGATCGCGAGGAAAAAGGTCAGGAAGCTCCAGGAGCAGTACAACCACGCGATCAGCGAAATGGAAGAAAGCGACCGGCAGGCCGACGAAAAGAAGGCCCGTGACCGGGCCGCGAACATCCCGGCGGACCAGGTATACGGCCTGATGGGCGGGGACAGCCTGAACCTGACGAACGGGGAGGCCGGCGGACAGAACCGGCAGGCTCTGGGTCAGGCCGAGGACGAGCGGGCCCTGGAGGACGCCGAGCGCGAGCTGCGGGAAGCCAGGGACGCGGAAAACCGGGCGATCGGCGAAAGCGGGAACCCGTTCGTGCCGGCGGAAGAGCAGGAGCGGAGACACCAGGCGCTGGAGGACGCGAAGGCGCGGAGACAGCAGGCGGAGGACAAAGTCCGCGCCCTGAAGCAGAACCGGGCGGAGCGGCCGGGCATCGGCGGACAGCAGAACGGGACCGACCGGTACCGTTATCTCGCGGACATCGGGGAAGGAACGGCGGCGGATGCGGCCATCGGCAACCAGACCGAACAGGCCGGCGTGTTTGCCGACGCCCTGGCGCAGCTGGGCGCGGACCCGGAGACGGTGGAGGCCGTGAGGAACGGCGGGGAGGAACAGAATGCCGTAGAGACGCCGGCGGCGGAGGTAGCTGAAAGGGCCGAAGGGGAAGAACCGGGCGAACAGGATGAAGTGGAGGAACCAGAAGGGACGCAGGAAGGACCGGAAAACGGGATTGGCTATTGGAACGACGGACAGGGGAATTTCGGAAGGAAACTGACGCCGGAGGAACTGGAAGAATCGGACAGGATTTTCGATGAGTATGGAACGGCAGCCAAAAGACTGGATTTCCTGGCAGGCGTCTATGACAAACAGAGCGATCAAGTTGAGCGTCTGCAGCAGATGCTGGACGAATTGACGGAAAAAAACGCGAGCAAGCGGAGAATCGAAAAAGCGAAGGCGGACCTGGACCATGCCAGGGAAACGCTGGAACAAATGGACCGGGATTGGTTCGAGGAACTTGTTAAATATAGGGAAGCGGGCAACCGGTTCAAGGATTTCGTGGGCCTGCCGCGCATAGACTGGTACGGGGAATATCAGGATAAAACCGACGAGGACCTGAGCGGCTGGAAGGAAGAGGACGACCGGGTCAACGCGGAGCTGGAGAAGACAAAGGCGGCTGAAGCGGAAGCAAAAGAGGCCGAACAGCTGGAAGAAGGCGGGAAGAAAGGCAGGAGGCCGGAACCGCGTAAAACGGACCAGCAGGAGGACACCAGGGGGCAGCAGGAGCAGGACAACCGCCAGCAGCTGGAGGAGCAGGAAGACAGCGGGACACAGAAGGCCGCGCCGGCGGAGGAAGCGGAAGAAGACGAACAGAAGGAAGAAGGCGGGAAGCCCGGAAGGCAGCCGGAACCGTACAGGGAGGACCGGCAGGAGGATAACCGGGGGCAGGACCGGCAGGAGGACAGCCGACAGCAGCAGGAGCAGGACAGCGGACAGCTGAAGGCTAACGCGCCCGTGGAAGCAAAAGAGGCAGAACGACCGGAAGAAGGCGGTAAGCGCGCCAGAAGGCCGGAACCGTACAGGGATGAGCAGATCAGGCAGGAACCTGAGCAGCCGCAGCAGGACAGCCGGCAGCCGGAAGAGGAAAAGAACGGACAGCTGATGCCGGGCAAGCCCGTGGAAGCGGAAAAAGCCGAGCAGACGGAAGAAGGCGGCAAGAAAGGCAGGCGTCCGGAACCGCGCAAGGCGGACCTGCAGCAGGACACCAGGGGACAGCAGGAACAGGATAATAGTCAGCAGCTGGAGGAGCAGGACAGCGGGATGCAGAAGCCCGCGCCGGCGGCGGAGGCGGAAGGGCCTGAGGAAATGGTCGAGGGCGGGAAGAAACCGAGGCCCGCGCCGGAACCGAACCCAGCGCCGGCAGGAACCGGGACCGTTACGCAGGCCGAGGTAACAGCGCAGGGCCAGCAGCAGACGCCGCAGACGAGGGAAGAGAACCCGGTCAAGCAGACGCCGGAGATGATCAATAAGAACGAAGAGGACGAAGCAACCGGCGGGGAGCAGGAGACGGTGATCCGGGGGACGGAGACGGAGGTGACGGCGGAGGAGCAGGAGAAGGAAGAGAACGCCAAGCGCCACAACACCGAGCTGGGATTCAGCCAGTATGACGGGAAGACCTGGACGCCGGGCGTGACGATGAAGACGTCCACGCCGGAGCTGACCCAGGGGCAGAGGTCCGAGCTGACTGTGTACAACTCGTTTGCCAAGGAAAACGGATTTACCCTGGTGGTGCACGATACGCTGTCAAAGGACGACGGGAACGTCGTGAACGGGTATTATGACCGGGACGAGGACAGCGGCAGGGTGATCCATATCGCGATGGACGCGGCCAATCCGATGCGGTCCGTCATGGGGCACGAGCTGTACCATATGCTGCAGGCGATGAACCCGGCCGGGGCGCAGCGGGTGGCGAAGTCGTTTGAAAAATGGGCCAGGAAGGCCGGCATTGACGTAAACAGGCTGATCGACGACAAGGTCGAGATGTACTACGGCCAGGGCATATACAAAAACAAAAACGATCAGGCGAAGCGGGCGAACGCCTACGAGGAAGTGGTGGCGGACAGCCTGCTGGACGTGATCGGGGACGAGCGGACGGCCAGGGCCCTGGCGATGGAAGACCGGAACCTGTTCAGCCAGGTGCGCGACTGGGTCGATAAAATGCTGGACAGGATCCACCGGATGCTGGAGATGTACGCGGAAAAGAGCCCGGAGGCCCGGATCCTGGCGAAGCAGGAAGGCGCTCTTGAGGAAGTGCGGAAAGTATTCAACAAGGCGCTGGAGGAGACGAAGCCGCTGCAGGACGGGAAGAAGGCGGCGAAGAGCCTGGGGAGCAACGGGCGGAGGCTGGACGAGTACCACCGGACAATGGACGCGGCGGAGACGCGGGAAGAGATGAACGCGGCGACGCTGCAGCTGGCCGGGGAGATTCTGGAAGACGGCGGGATGGAAGCGAACTGGG
>Ga0310690_10004532_pt1 | contig 19641 bp, 13 predicted proteins | sample AusTroGonzalo_MG_2_FD_207661 | JGI IMG/M metagenome (GOLD analysis project Ga0310690, IMG submission 207661) | Bovine rumen microbial communities from tropical cattle in Woodstock, Queensland, Australia - Gonzalo_04 (v2) (version 2) | ecosystem: Host-associated > Mammals > Digestive system >...
CGTCCCTGATCATCGCCTACGCGCCCTGCATCAACCACGGCCTCAAGGCCAAGGGCGGCATGGGCAAGGCCCAGGCGGAAATCAAGAAGGCCGTTGACTGCGGATACTGGCAGCTGTACCGGTACAATCCGGAAGCTGAGAATCCGATGACCGTCGACAGCAAGGATCCCGCGGGCGACTTCCAGGCGTTCCTGGACGGCGAGGTGCGCTACACCTCCCTGAAACAGCAGTTCCCGGACGCCGCCGCGAAGCTCTTCGTCCAGCAGGAAGAAGACGCCAAGGTGCGTCTGGCGACCTACAAGAAGATGGCCGGCCAGGCTTAATCCACTAAATCCCTGCAGAGGCTGCCGTTCAGGCAGCCTCTGCTTTTGTATGGCGGTGAAGGAAAAAAGCGTCCTTCGGTCGAAATAATCAAAAAAACGGCCAGTCCCGTATATAACGGTACTGGGTATCCGGGAGGAATGACTGATGCGTTCTGTTTTCAGAAAAACTGTTTTTTGCCTGGCGCTTCTCATGGCCCTTATGGCGTGTGCGGCCGGCGCGCAGGCGGCTTCTCTGAAGGGTTCCGGCAATCCGGAAATCGTCCTGGAGGTGAGCACGCATTTCGCCACGCTGAACCAGGAGATCACCTTCAGCTATGAGGCCAAAAAGATCGGCTGCCTGGAAGATCCCTATGTGCAGTGGAAAATCTACAAATGGAAGGACGGCACTTCCGAGCTGGTCAATTACGCCCTGCCCTGGACGGACATGGAAGGCCATTGCATCCTTGGTACGTCGGGGGAGGAATCCTTCACCATGGATGACCGTGACGCGGACGCGATGATGATTGAAACCCTGCTGGTGGATGAGCACACGGTGGTCTGCTCAGAAAGGGATTTTGTCTTCCTCGGGAAAGAACCTAAGGCAGTCAAAGGCCTGGAATGCAACGGCACCGCGCAGGCCCTGGTGAAAAAAGGGAAAGTGGAGAACGGAACCATCTGGTACGCTGTGACGTCCAAAAACAAGAAACCTTCCTCGGATCAGTATTCCAGTGAGATTCCCACCGGGACCGACGCGGGAACCTATTATGTCTGGTATATGGTCAATTACGGGTATTACAGCGGCCTTGCACAGTCCAGCGTCAAGGTTGTCATTGCCGCAGAGCCTGTCGGTGAAGTCACTGTTTCCGGCGGCGTATACCGGCTGGACCATCAGAAACTGACCGCGGAGCTGATCAGGCCTTCTGATCCGGACGCGAAGAAACTGAGCATTCCGGCCAAGGTCTCTGCCAATGACCGCAAATACAAGGTCACCGCTGTCGGAGCGCAGGCCTGCAAGGGTATGAAGAAGCTCACCACCCTCTCCGTAGGCTCCAACGTAGCAACGATCGGCGCCGGTGCCTTTGAGGACTGCGGAAAGCTGAAAACCGTGACCATCAACAGCGCGAAGATGAAAAAGAGCGGCTTCGGCTCCGGTTGTTTCCGCAATATCAATGCCAAGGCTGTTTTCAAAGTACCGGCAAAGGCGCTGAAGGATTATAAAAAATGGATCATCAACAAAGGAGGAGCGCCTGAAAAAGTCAAGGTGAAAGGCAAATAAAAAAACGAGGGGCTGTCGTTCAGTTCGGCAGCCCCTCGCGTCTGTCAGGGATCCATTGGTTATTCCTTTTCCACGGCCTGGATCCGGCGCATGGCGGCGTGTTCCGCCACGGCCATGCAGGCGAGGGCCAGGGCCATCACCCCGTAGGTGATCCACTGGGGAATGTATTCTTCTTCGCCCAGGGCGATCTTTCCGTCCAGGGCAAACTCCCCGGCGATGATCACGCCGCACACCGGCAGCCCGACCAGGGCGGGAATCCAGGCCCGGAAGCCGTCCTTCCGGCGTTTGACCGCGGCCCAGACCAGTATGCCTTCACAGGCCAGGAAGCAGATCAGCTGCTCCGCGGGAACGAACAGCCAGCTGATTTTCTGCATCCGCATGCACTCAAAGAGGATCTGGGGCAGGCAAAGGTAGAACAGCGTCCGGACAAAGCGGTATTTTTCTTTGCTGTGGACCAGGGAGAAGATCATCGCGATCAGGGAGAAAATCCCTGAGAGCATGAAGACCGCCAGGTAGAACTCGAAGTATTCCTCGTCGTAGGCAAACCTGACCGTCACCGGGAAGAACAGGCCTTCCTCCACCCACTCTTCCACATAGCCCAGGCCGATCATACCCAGGAAATACTCGGCGAAGCGGGCGACGGCAGCCATCAGGGCGCCCATCGGGGCGAAGTCGTTCAGCACTTCCCGGACGGGCTCCTTCATGATCTTTGCCGAGAGGCAGACCGCCAGGATCACGCCGGCCATCCCGCCGTAGTAGGAAAGCTCGTCATACCGCAGGGTCTGCCAGTCCTTCAGGCGGAAGACGTTGATCCGCAGCAGGATCCAGCCGAGCCGGGCGCACAGCAGGCCCAGCGTAACGCCGAGTACCGCGATCAGGGCGCTGAAGGCAGCGGCCCTGCCGGAGCCCATTTTCCGTCTCCGGCACAGAAAAAACCAGAGGATGCACGCCGCGGCGCCGCATCCCATGGTTACCAGGTAGGCTGTCAGGTTTTCGTTCATCGTGTTTCCTCTGTTTGCAGGAAGTATTTATTCATAATACCAGGCGCTGGCAAAGTAGATGATGTCCGTGATGGGACGCTGCTTGTTGCTGCCCGCTTTGACGTTGTTGAATTTCCTGTGCAGGAAGGTCATCTGGGCGGAGTTGCCGCCATCCAGGTTGTAGACGACCTTGCAGGGGGCGATGGTCAGGGCCAGGTCCCGCATACGGCACAGGGAGATGCCCGGATGCGCGCAGGTCAGCACCAGGTAGTGCAGCTTGTCGATCTGCGCGATGCACATCCGCTGGGCGGCGCCGCTCTTGGCCTGGGTGTAGCCCGGGGCGTGGTTCTTGTCGTTGATGATGTCGTCATCCACTTTTTCCCCGTCGATCACCAGGGCGGGGCCGAACTGGAAGGCGTTGATGACCTTTTTGCCGTCGATCTGCGTTTTGTCGACCGCGGCGAAATCCGTATCCGGGGCGGTCAGCACATGGAAATCGCCCTCCTCGTCGATCAGGAGCATGTCCAGCTGCGGATCAATCGTATCCCGGAACAGTTCTCCCTGGCGGAAGATGTAGTTGTTGGACACGATGCCGGAGAAGTTGAGGCAGTAGTCCCCGTTGATGGCGGCCACGGCGTTCTTCGTCTTGGAGATGGAGGACACCGGGCGGGTGGCGGAGGTGCGGAAGGTATCGTCAGCTGACGCGGTGCGGATCTGGGAAGGATCCCTGATCTCGATCAGCATGTAGTAATAGTTGCATTTCCAGTAGCTGCTGTAGCCGGTATGGCGTTCCACCCGGATCGTAGGATCCTGGTAGATGTTCATCTTGCTGTCGTATTTGACGTCTTTGGGCAGGGGAGCGCCGCCGTTGGTGATCCCGATCGGGATCGGCCGGAATTCCCCGCCGGACTCCTCCGTGATGATGATGTCGTTCGGGCCGGGCGTATGGGCCGGTTCCGCGGTGGGCGCGGGTTTGTCGTCCGCCAGGGCGCAGGCGGCCCCGAAAACAAGCGTCAGGATCAACAGAAAGGAAAGGGCTTTTTTCATATTCCGACTCCCTTGCATATCACGAATTACAGGCCCCGAAAAGCCGTCTGTCATTATATCATCAAGGCCGCGGCAAGTCAATGAAGCCTTGTTTTACAGGCGGTGTGGTGGTACAATGGACCCGGTTATGGAAACGTCCTGAAAAAAGCGGAGGATCTTCATCGCATGAGCAAGTCGAAGGAGCGGATCCGGGAGAGCAATCTGCGCTATAAACAGTCCCTGGGGCAGAACTTCATCTATGACGAGGCGCTCCTGGCTTCCCTGGCGGAGGCTTCCGGCGTCACGAAGGATGAGGATGTGCTGGAAATCGGCCCCGGCTGCGGCAGCCTGACGAAGTACCTGTGCCGCGCGGCGAACCATGTCCTGGCGATCGAGCTGGACGAGCGGCTGGTCCCGCTGCTGCAGGGTTTTATGGCCGAAGAAAAGAACCTGACCGTGGTCCAGGGTGACGTGATGGCCCTGAACCTGAAAGAAGTGACGGCGGGCCTGAAACAGCCCTTTGCCGTGGTCGCGAACATCCCGTACTATATCACGACCCCGCTGATTAAGCTCCTGCTGTCGGGGGACCTGGCGGTGAGCCGCCTGGCCCTGATGGTGCAACAGGAGGTCGCGGACAAGATCCTTGCGCAGCCCGGGGAGGACGCCTGGTGCCCCTTGTCGATCCTTTGCCGGTTCCTGTGCGACCCGCGGGAGGCAATGAAGGTCCCGGCGGCGTGCTTTACGCCCCCGCCGAAGGTGGACAGCGCCTTTGTCGTGATGCCGGTGCGGGAAACGCCGGCTGTGGAAGTGAAAAACCGGGAAATGTTCTTCAAGGTCGCGTCCGCGGCCTTCGCCCTCCGGCGGAAAACGATGCTGAACAACCTGTGCGCCACGTTCCGGGTGGAGAGGGCGCAGGCGCTGGCCTGGATGAATGAAGCCGGGCTGGACGAGAAGATCCGCGGGGAAAAGCTGACCCTGGAGGAGCTGGCCGCGCTGGCGGACGCAATCACTATGAATCAGGAGACATCCCTATGAAGATAGCCAGATTTACCCGTGTTTCCGAGAAACAGTATGCCGAAGCGATGCAGGGGCAGGACTGCCTCCCGCTTTCCGAAATTCCCCTGCCGAAGCGCGCGACGAAGGGCAGCGCCGGCTACGACTTTGTTTCGCCCCTGGAGGTGACGGTGCCGGCCGGTGGCACGGCGCTGATTCCTACCGGGATCCGGGCGGAGATGGACGCGGGCTGGGTGCTGATGCTCTTCCCGCGCAGTTCCCTGGGGTTTAAGTTTTCCCTGCGGCTGGCTAACACTGCGGGAATTATCGACAGCGACTACGCCTTCGCGAAGAACGAAGGGCATATCATGGTTAAGCTGCGCAATCCGCTCCCTGAACCGGTGACCATCGGCCGGGGAGACCGCTTCTGCCAGGGCGTGTTCCTGCCCTACGGCACGGCGGAGGAAGAGGACGCCTTTGAGGAGCGTTCGGGCGGCATGGGATCAACGGGAAAATAAGGAGGACGACATCATGGAACTGATTCAGGCAACGGCGCGGGAAACGGATGAACTGCTTGCCTTTTATCAGCACGTGGCGGACAACATGGAGGAAAAGGGCCTGCAGCAATGGCACTGGGGCCGTTATCCCTCCGAGGAGATGATCCGCGAAGACATTGAAAAGGGCGACCTGTATTACCTGCGGGAAGGGGAGCTGCTGGCCGCGGCCGTGGTCCTCATGGTCGGCCAGGAACCGGCTTACGATTCCCTGACCTGGACCTGGGGCGTCCGGCCCGGGATCTTCCACCGCCTGGCGGTGCATCCTTCCCTGCAGGGCGCCGGCATCGGCGGGATCGTCCTGGATGATGTGATGCAGTACCTGCGCCGCGCAGGCTGCGACTGCGTCCGCTGCGATACCTCGGAGAAGAACCATCACGCCATCCACCTGTATGAGAAAATGGGTTTCCGCCCCTGCGGCTTGATGCGCTGGCCGGATTCCATCGGCAATAATATTACCTTTGACAAACCCCTGAAGCGGGAGACGCCTATGTGGCCGATCCGCATGACGCCGGCCTTCCGCGGCGGTGACAAAACGCCCTGGGGCGGCAGCCGCCTGCGGGAGGTCTACGGAAAGGACACCCGGGAAGACATCACCGGCGAAAGCCTGGAGGTCAGCTGCCTGCCCGGGCTGGAAAGCCGGGATGATATGGGCCGGACCCTGCCGGAACTGTTGAAGGAGTTCGGGGAGAAAATGGTCGGCAGCTACGCGGACAGGCAGTTTCCGTTGCTGCTGAAGCTGATTGACGCCCGGGAACGCCTGAGCGTGCAGGTGCATCCGGGGGATAATTATGCCGCGGCAAGGGAAAACGGGGACTCCGGCAAGTCAGAGGCCTGGCTGATCCTTGATACGCCGAAAGAGGGCGGGGAGTTGATCTATGGCCTGAAGCCCGGCACCACCCTGCAACACCTGAAGGAAGCCTGTGAGGCGGGCGAGGGCGTGGAAAAACTGCTGAACCGGGTGAAGGCCTTCCCCGGGGACGTGCTGTTTATCCCTGCCGGCTGCATCCACGCGGTCGGGGAGGGCGTCATGCTCTATGAGATCCAGCAGCCCTCGGACCTGACTTACCGCTTTTACGACTGGAACCGTACGGACGCCAACGGCAACCGGCGCGAGCTGCACCTGGACAAGGCGCTGGATGTGGCGGACCTGAAATGCACGGCGGTTCCGGTGCGGGTTGAGAAAGCTTACGGTGTGAAGCGCGTGCTCAGCGAAGACTGCTTCACCCTGGACGTCATCCGTACGGACACGATGGTCACCCTGCCCGAAATCCGTGATTTCGCAATCCTGACGGTGACGGAAGGCGCGCTGAATATCCGTTTCTCCGGCGCGTCCATGAAACTGAAGGCGGGAGAAAGCGCCATCCTGCCGAAGAACGCCGCGCAGATGGCGGTGGAAGGGATTGGCGCGGCCGCGATGGCGACGCCGGGGTAAGCTATGATCAAACACAATGTACACGGCAATACCGACGGCGTGCGGGACGCGATGCTCGCCCGCCTGGACAGCCTTTACAGCTATGAACTGGAAGAGGATGTTTTTCTGCCCCGGGAGCTGATGCAGCTGCTGGCGGAATGCTCCTGCGCCATGAACCGGGAAATCGCGGTCTATATTACCCGGGACGGGGAGATCGTCAACGTGGCGATCGGCACGGACTGCGACGTGGAACTGACTGATTTCCGGCTGCGGCGGAACACGAACCGCCTCAGCCTGGTTCGCTGCGTCCATACGCATCCGGACGGCGACGGCTGCCTGAGCGATGTGGACCTGAGCGCCCTGAAGATTTTCCGCTACGACGCGATGACCGCCGTGGGCGTGAAGGGCGGGGAACCCGTTTCCGTCCAGACGGCCTTCCTGGCTGAGAACGGGGAAACCATGGTCACCCCGGTGGAACGCTGGTACAGGCTGCCGGATAAGGAATGGCTGGACCGGATCGCGGAGAGCGACCGGCTGGTCGGCCGGGAAGAAACCGAGGAAATGAAGGACGGCCGGGAGCGTGCCGTGCTTATGGGCATTGAGAGCACGGAATCCCTGGAGGAACTGGCCCGGCTCGCGGAGACGGCCGGGGCGGAGGTGGTCGGTTCCTTCCTGCAGAAGCGGGACAAGCCGGACAGCGCCACCTTCATCGGCAGCGGCCGGGCGGAGGAACTTGCCCGGGAATGCCAGGCCCTGGAGGCGGATCTTTGCATTTTTGACGATGAGCTGACCGGTATCCAGGCGCGCAACCTCGAGGAGATCCTGCGCGTCAAGGTGATCGACCGGACGACGCTGATCCTGGATATCTTTGCCCGCCGCGCCTCCAGCGCGGAAGGCAAGCTGCAGGTGGAACTGGCGCAGCTGCAGTACCGCTCTGCCCGGCTGATCGGCCAGGGCCTGGTGCTCAGCCGCCTGGCCGGCGGAATCGGTACCCGCGGCCCCGGCGAAAGCAAACTGGAAATGAACCGGCGCCGCATCCGGGAGCGGATGACGGACCTGAGGCGCAGGCTGGACGAGCTGGACAGGCAGCGGAGCCTCAGGCGGAAAAACCGGGAAAAGAATGAAACGCCCGTGGTGGCGCTGGTGGGTTATACCAACGCCGGCAAATCCACCCTGCTCAACGCCCTGACCGGGTCCGACGTCTATGTGCAGGACCAGCTTTTCGCAACCCTGGACGCCGTGTCCCGCCGGATGGAAACGCCGGAAAAAACCGAATACCTGCTGACGGATACCGTCGGCTTTATCCGCAAGCTGCCCCATACGCTGGTGAGCGCTTTCCGTTCCACCCTGGAGGAGGCGGCGCTGGCGGATGTCCTGGTCATTGTCTCTGACGGATCCAGTAAGGACATGCTCAGCCAGCACGATACGGTGGAGGAAGTGCTCGCGGAGCTGGGCGCTACGGAGCAGAAGCGGATCGAGGCCATCAACAAGTGCGACGAGGGGGATCCGGATCCGGTGTTTCCCGGCGCGGTGCTGATCTCCGCGAAGACGGGCGAAGGCCTGGAGGACCTGAAACAGAAGATCGCGGAAGCCCTGCAGGCCTCCCATATTCCCGTGACGTTCCGCATTCCCTTCAGCCGCTACGGCCTGCTCGCCGAAATCCGGCCCCTGGGGCGTGTGCTTTCGGAGACGCACACGGATACCGGCACCGAGCTCCTGCTCATGATCGCTTCGGAGGACGCGGAGCGGCTGCTGAAAAAGTACGGAACGGAGATTGTTGTCCGTAACGTATAAATCAGGGTCTCAGGAGGAGAAAGGAAAAATGAATAGGATGATGTACAGGTTGCTGGCATGTCTGCTGGTGTGTTTGCTGCTGTCTTTATTCGCCGGCGCCATGGCGGAGCAGACCGATTCGAAAACGGGCCTGGTGTATGACGTCTATACCGACCAGGATACCGGCGAGGAATACGCGTTTGTCCGCAAAGCCGTCAGGGCGAAAAAGGATATCGTGATCCCCGCGGAGATCGGCGGGCTTCCGGTCCGCGGGCTTGACAAAGACTTTGTCGCGGACACCCCCGGCCTGAAGGAGCAGCTCACCACGCTGACCATCGAGGCGGAAATCAGGATCATCCAGGCATGTACTTTCCAGTACTGCAAAGCCCTGACTGCCGTAAAACTGCCGGAGGGGCTGGAGCACATCGGGGACAGTGCCTTCGGCGACGACATGGCGCTGACGCAGGTCAACTTTCCTTCCACCCTGAAAACCATCGGTAACCGCGCCTTCGGCTGGTGCCGGTTCTCTGACGCGGACCTGCCGGAATCCGTCACGAAGATTGACGACGTTGCCTTTGCCTGTGTGCCGCTGGTTTCCCTTCACCTGGGGGAAAACGTGGAGTCGATCGGGCAGTACGCTTTTGAATACAATCACCTGCAGACCCTTTATATCCCAGCCTCCGTCAAAACGGTCGGAAGCCAGGCATTCGCGGCCTCCAATTACCTGCAGCGGGTCATCATTGCCGGCGCGGACACGGTGTTTGAGCCGGACGCCTTTGAAGACGAGGATAAGCGCGGCCTGTCCTTTGAGATCGTCTGCGCCGAAGGCAGCAATGCGGACCGGACCTTCTCAGCCTGGGAAAACAAAAGCCATGACCTGGAGAAGGCGCTGGAGCAGGCGTCCACCGGCGTCGGCCAGGTTTTCCGGGAAGGGGAATGGGAATGCATCGGCCTGGAAGACGGCACCGGCATGGCGGTGAGTTTCCCGAAGGGGAAAACCAGGCTGGATTTCCCCGCGGCGATCGCGGGCATTCCGGTGACGGTGATCGGCGCCAGCGGCGCCGTGAACGCCGAGGGATATGAGAAGGTTGCCTCTGTCTCCATCCCGGAAGGCGTTACGGAGATCCGGGAAGGCGCTTTCCGTTCCTTTCAGTCGCTGGGCAGCGTAAAGCTTCCGGGTACGCTGAAGGCCATCGGGAAGGAAGCGTTTGCTTACTGCAAGCTGACGAAAGTCCAGCTTCCGGAAGGCCTGGAAGTCATCGGGGAAGGGGCCTTTGCCAGCAACAAAATCAGCCAGCCGGTCCTGCCGGGCACGCTCCGGACCGTTGGGGACAGGGCCTTCAGATGGAACGGAATCACATCGCTCAGGCTCCCGGACTCCCTGGAGGAAATCGGGAATGAAGCCTTCTGGCCTTTCCAGGGAAACAGCCTGACCATTCCCGCTTCCGTGAAAAAGATCGGGACCTGCGCTTTCGGCCCCAACGGCTCGCCGAAGGCCTGGAACGTCACCTTCCTCGGCATGCGGACGGAACTGGTCCGGAATGCCTTCGGTGATTCGGGCAACGTCTATTACTGCAGCCCGGTCAAATATGAAATTCCCAGCGTAACCGTGAACTGCCTGCCCGGCAGCACGGCGGACCTCTTTTTCCGTTACAACTCAGTCAAGAAGTACCAGAAATGGGGAGAAGACCGGATCCTCACCCTGCCGGCGGAACCGACGGTAAGCGCTTCCTCCCTGCCCGCAGACCGGGAATTCTGTGAAGCGGTTATCCCGGAAGGTGTGGAGGAAATCGCTGACGGTACCTTCAGCGAAGTGGTTTCTCTGGCCAAAGTGACCCTGCCTTCCACCCTGAAGCGTATCGGGAAGGACGCCTTCGCAGGCTGTCCCCTGATGGAAATCAGTATCCCCGAAGGCGTTGAGGCCATCGGGGACGGCGCGTTTACGGGCTGTATCAACCTGTCGAAGATTTCTTTTTCCGCGAAGTCCTCCCTGTCGGTCATCGGGAAGGAGGCCTTCCAGGAATGCAGTTACCTGAAAACGGTGGCCCTGCCGAAGGGCCTGCGGGAGATCGGTGAAAACGCCTTCGCGAAATCCGGGCTGGTTTCCGCGTCCGTCCCTGCCGGGGTGACGGCCATCGGCGCCGGCGCTTTCCGGGAATGCGAGGCGCTGACGAAACTGGTTCTTCCCGTGGGGCTGGCGGAGATCCCGGACTATCTGTGCGAATTCTGCCGGGAGCTGAAGAGCGTCAATATCCCGTCCGGGGTGACCCGGATCGGGATCGCGGCCTTCCGGCGCTGCCGGCTCATCTCCGGGCTGACCTTCCCGGAGGGCCTGGAGGAGATCTGCGACAGCGCTTTTGAGCAGTTTGTAGGCGGCGCTGAAATGGGCTACGGCGCGACAAACGGCCGGGAAACCTATACCCGGCAGAAGAACATCAAACTGCCGTCCACCCTGAAGAAGATCGGCAAGCAGGCCTTTCTGGCCTGGGACGCCGTGAATTCCGTCACCTTCGCGCCAGGCTGCAGCATTGAAGCCGTTGAGGATGAAACCTTCGCGGCCTGCACCCACCTGAAATCCATTGTCCTGCCGGATACGGTCCGCAGGATCGGCAGGAACGCCTTCCGGGAGTGCTTTATGCTGGCGAAGGCCGACCTGGGGCAGAATGTGACGGCCATCGGATCGGAAGCCTTCAGGGACAACACTTCCTTAAGGGAACTGATTGTTCCGGATACCCTGAAGGAGATCGGCAGCGAAATCCTGGCCGAGCACGGGAAAAACCTCCGGGTCACCTGCGGGGAAGGCAGCGTGATGGAGCAGCACCTGCAGTCGTTCTATCCGGACGTGAAGATTGTCCGCCCGAAGAAAAAATAATGATTTTCACCCAATGCGGATTTTTACTGCCATCACCTCTCTTTGCTGCGTATAAAAAAGTGCCAGGCGGAATGCAGCCCGGCTGGCAGCGAGAGATGATTCCCACTCCTCCTTTTTTCCCGGACAGTCAGGACCTGTCCGGGTTTTTCATTTGAATAAAAAGGCAGCATGTGCAAAACGTGCACATGCTGCAGATAGCGGGAAAACCTGCCAGGATCTGTTTTATTCTCCTGATCTGTTTATGTTCACTCCACCTGGGTGGAGCGGAAGACCCGGCTTTCGTTCTCGCCCCAGTCCGCGGCGATCGCGTAAAGCTTTCCGTCATAGAACACCGCGCTGGCGGCGCTGGGCCGCAGGGGGGTCAGGTGCTTTCCGTAGGGCTGCAGGGTGGTGCTGCCGTAAGGCAGGACCCAGGTGTCGGCCTGCTTGTCCTTGTCTATGAAACCCACCAGGTACAGCGCCTCATTCCCGGCTGCGAGGCTCAGGTACTGGGGATGGGTGGCAGGCGCCAGGTCGCGCACCGTCCGTGCGGGATAGGAAGGATTGGTTTCAGACAGGAATGCCGGGAAGGTGACGTCCAGCTGGACAGCGGTCCCGCCCTCCACGCGGAACAGCCGGCAGTCGGACGCCGTATCGGACATTTCGAGGATATAGGTGACGGCTCCGTGGGTCACGATCTGCGCGTCGATGATCGAGTGGGGAAGCTCCGCCGCCTGTTTGCCGACGCCGGAGGAAGGATCGTAACAATAGATCAGTCCGTTGTTCTCTTCGTCCCCTTCTTCGGGATCCCCGCTGGTGCGGTTGTCCAGGAGCATCAGGCCGTTCTCATCCGCAAAGAGGGTCATAGCTGCGGCGTGGGTGACGCCGGCCGTGGAATGCTCCCGCCAGGTCCGGGCCTTCGGGTTATAGGAAAGGATGCGCAGTTTCATCCCGGCTGTGTCGTCCAGGATGCTGTAGTCGTTCGGTACGGCTTTGGTCTGCATGCCGCAGATCCACAGTTCCCCGTCCCATACGCACATGCTCGCGCCGGCCAGCGCGCCGCCTTCGATGGTGACGGTGTTTTCCGTTTCCCAGGCGTCTGCCGCCGGGTTAAAGCACCAGATCCGGTCGGAGCAGTTGGCCTCCCGCCGGCTTGTCCTTTCGCCGAGGATGGTGGGCATGAACCACAGCTTGCCGTCCAGCTCCGCGAAGCAGCCGTCGGTCTCGTGGTCGCCGATTTCGTCCGGGATAAAGGGCACGCCGGTATCCGTGGACAGCGGGTGGGTGGATTCCCACAGCTCCCAGGAGGACTTCACCGCCCCGGGCGCGGACCAGGTGCCGCTCTGGTCCCGGGCCAGGTCGAGCCGTCCGCCGGTTTGCAGTTTCTTCTGCATATCGTCGTTGGGAACAATGGACGCGCGGATCCGGGCGGCCAGCTGTATCCCGTCCTCTTCCGGATGGCGGGAGGCCAGCACAGCGCCGATGCCCGCGGCCGTGGGCGTGGCCATGGAGGTGCCCTCATAGATCGCGTAGGGAACGCCGCAGACGCCGATGGCGAAGGTATCAAAGTAGAACATATCCGCCTTTTCGTTGGTCTGGATGCTGATCTCGGCGATCAGCTTTTCCGCCTTTGGTTCCCCGTAGGTTTCCGGGAAAAGCGCGCTGAGATTGTTCCCGGCAAATTCTGACGGCCCGGTGCCGATCACGCTCCAGGTAGAGCTTTCGTGCAGGTCCTTCCGCTCAAAGCGGGGGTAAACGTATGGATCGTCTCCTTCTTTTCCCTCCAGGTGAATCGCAACCGCGTCTTCGATCAAATTGACATCCGTGCCGTAGAAGATGAAACCGAACTGCACCGGGAGGGAGCTGCCGACGATTTTTTCCACCTCTTCCTTGGTCAGGCTGATCGTGACCCGGAAGTTGGCGACAAGGGTGTTTTCATCGTGTTCATCGGTATCGAACAAATCCTTGTCTGCTTTGATGGCCAGCGCGTGCTGCCCGGACCACCGGGGTCCGTTCCCGCCGGTCAGCGTATAGGCTTCGTTGACCTTGTCGCCGGCGTACTGGACGATTTTCAGCCGGTCTTCGGAGTAACCGTCGTCAAACTGTTCGCAGAAAATATCCTGACAGCTGCCTTCCTTGATGAGCCCGGGGAAGTAAGCCGCCTCGCTGACGGGGATCGTGGACAGCATATTTGTTCCCGGGGCGGAGAGGGTGACGGTCTCAGGGCCGTAGTTGGAGAAATCGGACAGGTTCCCCGACTGGTTGTGCGCCGCCACCACGATGGCGTAGGGGTTCTGGCGCAGGGTGCCGTGGTTGTCCAGGAAGGTGTCGTTGTTCCGGGTGTCGTTGCCCGCCGCCACAAGGGTCACCGTGCCGTAGCGCCGGCCCAGCTCATATACCGCGGCGTTGATTGTCCGGTTGCTCATGTTGCAGCCCAGGCTCATGGAGATGATGCGGATCATCCTGCCGGGGTCAGCCTTTTCATAATAACTGTTGTATTTTTCGATAAAAGCGTAGGCGCGGATCATGGAAGCGATGACCATCGGCGCGCTGGCGAAGGGGTCCGAATGATCGTAAGGCACCGGGTCGGAAGCCTGGATGGACAGGATCTTCACGTTGGACGCGGCGCCGCTGATGCCGTGTCCGTCCCATGCGGCGCCGATCAGGCCCGCGCAGTGAGTCCCGTGATCGTTGGGCAGGAAGTTGTCCGGCTCCTGGCCCCCGCCTTTGTAGTCCGTGGCGTTATAGCCCCATTCGCCGCAGCCCAGGGCCGCCTGCTCCTCCTCCGTAAAATGGCATAACACCGGCTTCAGGTCCTCGTTCTGCCAGTCCGCGAAATCATCGATCAGGGCCACGTATACCGGGGCGCCGGCCATGTTGGGCACGGAACCGTCCAGGTCGGAAAGGGACTGCACCGCGTTGACCGAAGCGTGCGGCTCCTGCCCGTCCAGGGGCACGTCCCGCATATTGCTCTGGTCGGACAGGTACCACTCGTACTGCGTCAGCAGGGGGATCTGGTCGTAAGGCGTCAAGGGCTGACGCTTTTCTTCGTTTTCGTTTTCGCCTTCGCCATCCCTGTCGCTGTCGCTGTCGTCATTTTCCGCCGGCCTGGCCAGGTAGTTCGGTTCCGCGCAGGCGACCCGCGGGTCTTCCGCCAGGAGGCGCAGCAGTGCTTCTGTCGTCAACGTATCGGAGCGGATTTCCGCCAGCAGGACCGTGCCTTCCGCCCCGTTAAGCCCCAGGCTTTCCGCGCTGACCCCGAGCAGGGCCTCTGCCCGGAAATTCCGGGAGGAGTCGAATGCCCCGGCCAGGTCTTCTTCCGTCATGTTCCGGAACCCGGCAATGACGGAGCCTTCCGTATAGGGCGCCGCCTGCAGCAGGGCGGGAATCCCGTCAATGGTATCTGTTTGCGCCGCTTTGGCGCCTGCTGCCGGAACCAGGCAAAGCAGGGTGAGGATCAGGCTCAGCACGATGGCAAAAGCACGCTTCATTTTCTTTCATACTCCGATCTTATGGATTTGGCACAAATGATATAGTCATTATACCATTCCCAGGACAGATTATCTGCAATATTATCCGGTTTTCGGGATTGCAAAAAACCCGCGGCCGGAAAGATGGCCGCAGGGTTTCTTCTGCTCTTCGGTTTATACTTTCGCCAGGGCCTGCTCCAGGTCCTCGATCAGGTCGATTTTGCTCTCCAGGCCGACGCTGAGGCGTACCAGGTCCGGGGAAACGCCGGCCGCGGTCAGTTCCTCGTCGTTCATCTGCCGGTGGGTGGCGCTGGCGGGATGCAGGCAGCATGTCCGCGCATCGGCCACGTGGGTTTCGATGGCCGCGACCTTCAGTTCCTTCATGAAGGCTTCCGCGGCTTTGCGGCCGCCCTTCACGCCGAAGGAAATCACGCCGCAGGATCCGCCCGGCAGGTACTTCTGCGCCCGCTCGTAGTACTTGTCTCCCGGCAGGCCGCAGTAGCGCACCCAGGCAACCTTTTCGTGCCCGGCCAGGAATTCCGCCACGGCCTGGGCGTTTTCACAGTGGCGCTGCATGCGTACGTGCAGGCTTTCAAGGCCGAGGCCGAGCAGGAAGGCGCTCTGGGGGCTCTGGGCGGAGCCGAAATCGCGCATCAGCTGGGCCGTAGCCTTGGTGATGAAGGCTTTTTCAATGCCGAACTGCTTGGTGTAGATCACCCCGTGATAGCTTTCGTCCGGCGTGGTGAGCCCGGGGAACTTGTCCGCGTACTTCTCCCAGTTGAACCGGCCGCTGTCCACGATGGCGCCGCCGACGGCGCTCCCGTGGCCGTCCATGTACTTGGTGGTGGAGTGGGTCACGATGTCCGCGCCCCACTGGATCGGGCGGCAGTTGACCGGCGTGGCAAAGGTGTTGTCCACGATCAGCGGCACGCCGTGCCGGTGCGCGGCCCGGGCGAACATCTCAATATCCAGCACGCTCAGGGCCGGGTTCGCGATCGTTTCGCCGAACAGGGCCTTCGTGTTCGGCCGGAAGGCGGCGTCCAGCTCCTGGCTGGTGCAGTCCGGGCTGACGAAGGTGAACTCGATGCCCATCTTCTTCATCGTCACGGCGAAGAGGTTGTAGGTCCCGCCGTAGATCGCGGAGCAGGCGACCACGTGGTCCCCGGCGTTGGCGATGTTGAACACCGCGTAGAAGTTCGCGGCCTGGCCGGAGGAGGTCAGCATCGCGGCGGTGCCGCCCTCCAGGGCGCAGATCCGCGCGGCGACGGTGTCGCAGGTGGGGTTCTGCAGGCGGGAATAGAAGTAGCCCTCGGCCTCCAGGTCAAAGAGCTTCCCCATGTCCTCGCTCGTATCATACTTGAAGGTGGTGGACTGGATAATCGGGATCTGGCGGGGCTCGCCGTTCTTCGGCGTATAGCCGCCCTGCACGCACCGGGTTTCAATTCTGGCCATGGGAAACCTCCTGTTCTGTTGGCAATGGATCGTTGAACGCTTATCATGACGGCAGACCGCGGGGGTCCGCCTGTGCCGGATACATCATAACATAATATGGATAAACGGATTGCGTTTTTTGTGTACCCGGCCCCGGCGGGCTGAAAAAAGCATACCGCAAACTCAGTTCCCGGCACCCACCGGGAACCTTTTTCGTATTCCCGCCAGGTGCTCCGAGGGCAGGCAGCCGACCTCCCGGAGGAAGGCCCGCCGGAAGGTGCGCATGTTCCCGTAGCCGCACAGGTCGCAGATATCGGTCAGGGTCATGCTCGGGTCACGCATCAGCATCCGTGCCTTGTCGATCCGGATGCCGTTGATGAACCGCCGGAAATTGGTGTGCAGCTGTTCCGAAAAGAAATGGGACAGGTGGGACGCGCTGATGCCCAGGGCGTGGGAGGCGGTTTCCAGCGTGATGTCCTCAAAGGCGTGCCCGGTGATGTAGTGGATGATCCGGAAGCCCAGCTCCTGCTCGCTGTAGCTGAACACCGGGCGGAAGGAAAGCCTGTGGAGCACCCCGGCCAGCAACACGTGGAGATAGGCCACGCACAGGGGAAGGTCTTCCTCCATGCTCAGGCGGCTCAGCCGGTCCACCGTCAGGCGCAGGTCCACGCTGGAGCGTTCCGCGGGCAGGATAGGATACTCCGGCTGCAGGCCGTGGAAGGTACCGGCGTATTCGGGAATGATGTCCGGCGGGAAGATGGCTACCAGCCCTTCGCTGTCTTCGCTCAGGCTGTCATAGCTGTGGGGAACGAGGGGAAAGATCATCGCGGCGTCGCCCTGCTTCAGGCGGTACGGCGTGTCGCCGATGCTGATCACCGCGCTGCCCCGGGTCACGATGGCCAGCTCCGCCACCAGGTGGATATGCGCCGGGAAAGGGGAACGGGTCATTTCCCCGATAAACAGTTTCTCCGGGCGCTGTTCGTAAAAGGTGTTCATGGGCTCGGGCCTCCGGCTGTCCAGGTGGATTTTTGTCCCTTTAAACGTTTGCATACTGGTAGGTTCTGACCCATTATAAACCAAAACGAACAAAAAGAAAATAATTTTGAACAACCCAAAAGCAATTTTTGTCCCCTGCAAATCATGAAATGGTATTGTCCGTACTTTAGCGTGATGATAGTATAAGGCGGAAAGCAACCCCGGCAAAAACAGAGAATCAGAGAAGAACACGGAGGAGGTGGCGTCGATGCAGAGGCTGAGTCCCAAGAAAAAGCGGTCCCTGGTCGAGTTCACCTATATCCTGCCGTTCCTGCTGCTGGTGGCGGTGTTCTCCTATTTCCCGTTGTACGGCTGGATCTACGCGTTCCATGACTATGTCCCGCCGACGCCCATCAGCAACGAGACCTTTGTGGGCTTCAAGTGGTTTGCCAGCATCTTCTCCAATGACGTCAAGAGCGCGGACGTGCTCCGCGTCATGCGGAACACCCTGGCCATGAGCGGTATCTCCCTGCTCTTCAGCTGGTTCCCCATGGTCTTCGCGGTCTTCCTCAATGAAATCCGCTGCAAACCCTACCGGAAATTCGTCCAGACGGCGACAACGCTGCCGAACTTCATTTCCTGGGTCCTGGTGTTCTCCATCGCCTTCAACGTTTTCGGCTCCAACGGCGCGGTGAACGCCGTGCTCAAGGACCTGGGGCTGATTACCAAATCCATTTCCTTCCTGAAATCCTCGGAGCACGTCTGGTTCCGGATGTGGCTGTGGCTGACCTGGAAGAACGCCGGCTGGGCGGCCATCATGTACCTGGCGGCCATCAGCGCGATTGACGAGCAGATGATCGAGGCGGCGAAGGTGGACGGCGCGACCCGGATGAAAATCATCTGGCACATCACGATCCCCAGCATCCTGCCGACGTATTTCGTCATCGTCATGCTGAACATCGCCAGCTTCCTGTCCAACGGTATGGAGCAGTACTACGTGTTCCAGAACGCCTTCAACCAGGAATGGATCGAAGTGCTGGACCTGTATGTGTATAACGTCGCCTATGCCGGCCGGGGCAATATCCCGCTGGCCACGGCCATCAGTATCCTCAAGAGTATTGTCAGCGTCCTGCTGCTGACCGGCGCCAACGGCGCCTCCAAGCTCATCCGCGGGGAGAGTTTCATCTGATATCCGATTAAAATCCGGCGAAAGGGGGAGAAACGGCATGAGTGAAAAAGCACTGGTACAGCAGCATAAGCAGGCCAGGAAAAAAATGCACCGCACATTCGGCGACTACATGATCAGCTTTATCACCTATGTGGTCTATGCCATTTTCGCATTCGTGTGCGTTTATCCCTTCTACTATATCATTATCAACTCCATCAGCGCGAATAACCTCAGTGAAAAGGGCAAGGTTATCTTCTACCCGATGGGGATCCATTTCACCAACTACAAGAACCTGGCCAATATCCCCGGGCTGACGAACGCGGCCTACATCTCTGTCATGCGTACCGTCATCGGTACGGCCCTGACGGTGATCATTGCGGCCTTCCTGGGTTATATGTTCACCCGGGAAACCCTGTGGAAGCGGAAGTTCTGGTACCGCTTCGTGGTCGCGACGATGTATTTCAACGCCGGTGTTATTCCCTGGTACCTGACCATGAACCTGCTGGGCCTGACGAACAATTTCTGGGGCTATATCTTCCCGATGATCGTCCAGCCCTTCTATATCATCCTGTGCAAGACCTACTGTGAATCGGTGCCCAAGGAGCTGCAGGACGCGGCGGAGATTGACGGCGCCGGGACCCTGCGCGTCTTTTTCTCGGTCATGCTGCCGGTCATCAAGCCGATCCTGGCGACCATTGCGATCTTCGCGGCCGTGGCCCACTGGAATTCCTTCCAGGACACCCTGCTGCTGATGACCGATGAGAAGCTTTTCACCCTGCAGTTCCAGCTGTACCAGTATATCAACAAGGCCAGCAGCCTGAAGGCCCTGGTCAACAGCTCCACCAGCGCGTCCGCCATGGCCGCGATCCTGGCCCAGTCCGCAACCGCTACCTCCATCCGTATGACGGTGACGGTCGTGGTCGTTCTCCCCGTCATGATGGTCTATCCCTTCTTCCAGCGCTTCTTCACGAAGGGCATCATGATTGGAGCGGTCAAAGGCTAAAAGCCTTTTTCCGATCCAATCTGATTGGGGAGCGAGGGAAGCGGCAGCCCGGTGGGCTGTCCTGCGGAGCAGGAAGCGACCCGAACGAGTCAACCGAAGCAAGCAGCGGGCTGCAGCGGCAGCAAAGCCGGCTGCGCCGACTGAGGTTGCGGGGAGCGAGGGAAGCGGCAGCCCGGTGGGCTGTCCTGCGGAGCAGGAAGCGACCCGAACGAGTCAACCGAAGCAAGCAGCGGGCTGCAGCGGCAGCAAAGCCGGCTGCGCCGACTGAGGTTGCGGGGCAGTGAAAGGCTGACGTTTATTCCGGAATAAAGGCAGGACAGCCTTTATCAAATAAAAGGAGGGTTTTTAGTATGAAACGGTTACTGTCTGTTCTGCTGACCATTGCCATGCTCCTGAGCCTGGTATCCGTCAGCGCGATGGCGGAA
>Ga0310690_10004534_pt1 | contig 19634 bp, 15 predicted proteins | sample AusTroGonzalo_MG_2_FD_207661 | JGI IMG/M metagenome (GOLD analysis project Ga0310690, IMG submission 207661) | Bovine rumen microbial communities from tropical cattle in Woodstock, Queensland, Australia - Gonzalo_04 (v2) (version 2) | ecosystem: Host-associated > Mammals > Digestive system >...
AAGTTTCAGACTCTTAGCCGCATATTGATAATCGCTATTGCCTGGTGGGCATTCGTCGAAGGCCATCATGATGTCGGCTCCGATGGCGCGTTGCGTATCCATGACATTCTCGGGCTTAAAGAAATGCTTTGATCCATCGATATGACTACGGAACTCACAGCCTTCCTCGCTGAGTTTGCGTATGCCAGTCAAGGAAAAGACCTGAAAACCGCCGGAATCGGTCAGGATCGGTCTGTCCCATGTGTTGAACTTGTGTAGTCCGCCAGCCTTTCTGAGGATGTCAAGACCCGGGCGCAGATAGAGATGGTAGGTATTGCCAAGAATGATTTGGGCTTTCACCTGTTCTCTCAGTTCTGAGAAATGCACAGCCTTAACACTGCCTATTGTACCAACAGGCATAAAAATGGGCGTTTCAATCGGGCCGTGGTCGGTCATAATCAGTCCGGCACGTGCATTACTGGCAGGGTCTGTATGCTTTACTTCGAAAGTCATTTCTTCTCTCTCTCGTCTTCCTGGGCGATTTCCAATGTCAGCGGATTCTTGACGATTTCATCGGTCAATGCAAAGGCCCAGACATCCTGGACGTTTTCCACATAGTGGAACTTCACACCTTTCAGATAGACCTCAGGAATCTCGTTGATGTCCTTTTCGTTTTCGCGACACATCACAATATCCGTAATACCTGCTCGCTTGGCAGCAAGAATCTTCTCTTTGATACCGCCTACGGGCAAGACCTTACCACGCAACGTGATTTCACCAGTCATCGCCGTGTTTTTACGCACCTTACGCTGAGTGAGGGCAGAGGCGATACTGGTGGCAATGGTGATACCTGCCGAGGGGCCGTCTTTAGGGGTAGCACCTTCCGGCACGTGGATATGGATGTTCCAATAGTCAAAGATCCGGTAGTCAATGTTTAATGTCTCGGCATGGGCCTTCACATATTCGAGGGCTAAGATGGCTGACTCTTTCATCACGTCACCAAGGTTGCCCGTCAGTGTAAGCTTTGAACCCTTACCTTTTGAAAGTGAAGTCTCGATGAAGAGTATCTCTCCGCCGACACTGGTCCATGCGAGCCCTGTGACAACGCCCGCATAGTCGTTGCCTTGGTAGATGTCGCGATAGAATGGTGGTTTCCCTAAGAGATCCTCCAGTTCCTGTGGGGTGATTTTCTTCTTGGTATCGTCGCCATCCAACTGCGAATTATATGCAATTTTACGAAGGGCTTTATTAATCTGTTTTTCGAGTTGACGGACACCGCTTTCACGGGTATATTGCTCGATAATCTTCTCAATGGAAGCCTTATTGAACGATGGCTTAAGGGCGGGTCTGTCCAGACCGGTATTCTTCAATTCACGAGGTATTAAGTGACGCTTCGCGATTTCTATCTTTTCTTCTGTAATATAACCACTTACCTCAATGACTTCCATGCGGTCGAGTAGGGGACGTGGAATGGTACTCAGGTTGTTGGCGGTGGCAATAAACAATACTTTTGAGAGATCGTAATCTACATCTAAGTAGTTGTCGTGGAAAGCATTGTTCTGTTCAGGGTCAAGCACCTCGAGTAGTGCCGATGCAGGATCGCCGTTGTGCGTATTCTGTGTAACTTTGTCTATTTCATCAAGGATAAACACCGGATTACTCGAGCCTGCCCTCTGGATGCTTTTGATGACGCGTCCAGGCATAGCACCGACGTAGGTACGACGATGACCGCGTATCTCTGCCTCGTCGTGAAGACCGCCTAGCGACATACGAACATACTTGCGTTTCATGGCCTCTGCGATACTCTTGCCCAAGGAGGTCTTTCCGACACCAGGAGGACCATAGAGGCAGAGAATCGGCGATTTCAAGTCGCCACGCAGGGAAAGGACAGCCATATATTCAAGGATTCGCTCCTTCACCTTTTCCATGCCATAGTGGTCTTGGTCGAGAATCTTCTGTGCACGTTTCAGGTCCAGATCGTCGGTGGTATATTCGCCCCAAGGCAGGTTCACCATCGTCTGGAGATAATTTAATTGTACGTTGAAATCGGGGCTTTGGGGGTTGAGGTTGTCAAGTTTGTCACATTCCTTACGGAAGGTTCTGGCAATTTCCTCTGACCATTTCTTATCTTTTGCCTTCCGCAACAGTTCCTGTTTCTCTGGCGATCCCTCGCCATTGCCAATCTCAGCCTGTAGATTCTTGATCTGTTGCTGGAGGAAGTAGTTACGTTGCTGCTCGTCGATATCCTCACGAGTCTTATTGCGGATATCGGCCTTCAGATGCTGGAGGTTAATTTCACGGTTGATGATCTTCATCACCTTGAAGAGTCGTTCCTTGACGGTCTCTGTCTCCAGAAGCGACATTTTCTCCTTTACATTGAATGGCATATTCGAACAGATAAAGTTCAGAGCCATGACATGGTTGCTGATGTTCTTCACCGCAAAGGTGGCCTCATCGGGCAGGTCATCGCTGACATTGATGTAATCTTCAACCATGTTACGCAGGTCTTCCATGGCTGTCCTGAACTCGCGGTCGCGCTTTTCGGGTTCAATTTCTGGCACAGGCTCCGCAACGCCCTCAAGATAAGGCGTTGAAGCTACGATATCATGTAGGCGCATACGGCCCATTGCCTGAACAATCGCCGTCACATTACCATTGGGCAGTGTTAGTAACTTCATGACTTTCGCATAGACGCCATATTCATAGAGATCCTCTTTCATAGGGATTTCTGTCTCAGGGTCTAACTGACACACCACACCGATAACGAGTCCTTTCTTCTCTGCCTTCTGAACAAGATTCTTGCTGGAATCACGTCCAATGAGGATAGGGGAGAGGACACCCGGGAAAAGTACAAGGTTACGTACTGCTAATATAGGGACAGTGGGGGGCGTTTCTACATTAATTAAATCCTGAAATTCTCCGCTAACGTCTGCAATCATCTGAAATGCTGAGTTCTTATTCTGGTTACTCATTTCGTTATTTTTCTTCTTTCTTCGTTTCCTAATTACACAATTCGGTTGCAAAGGTACGAAATATAATTGAGAACAGAGAATTCTTTTTCTTAAAATTTGGTATTTCATTTAAATTACACTACCTTTGTCCCTGAAAATGGCAAAAGGTTATTTTGAGTTTAAACAGTTCACAATTCACCAGGAATGCTGCGCTATGAAAGTTGGTACTGATGGGACGTTGCTCGGTGCGTGGGCATCGGCGCCCACAGGCCCTTGTCGTATTTTGGATATTGGTACGGGTACGGGGTTAATTGCCCTAATGATGGCCCAACGATATCCGGAGGCAGAGGTTTATGGCATTGATATTGATGGTGGAGCCGTTTCACAGGCAAAGACTAATGTGGCTGACTCTCCATTTGCCAATCGGGTATATATAATTCAGACTGATATAGTTGATTGTTCAGTAGAACCATTTGATGCAATCGTCTGTAATCCACCGTTTTTCGTAAATTCTCTCACTTGTCCAGATCCGTCCCGTACACAGGCTCGGCATGCAGCCACGCTTACCTATAAAATACTCATGCAATCTGTGAAAAAACTCCTGAAGAAAGATGGTTTATTTTCAGTTGTCATTCCTGCGGATTATCGTTCGCCGTTGTTGTCAGAAGCCGCTCAGGCAGAATTAATCCTGTCGAAAGAATGTGCCATCAAAACTACGTTGCAAAAAGCAACTAGACGTTACTTGATGGAGTTTCGGAATAATGCTGTTGCCGTCGTCAGTTCAACGACAGAGACGCTTGAGATCAATCCTGGTCAGAGAAGTGACTGGTATCATAATCTAACGGAGGACTTTTATCTGAAATAACACCTTATTTATAATGAAAGTAACTATTCTACAAACCGACATCCAATGGGGTAATCCCTTTGAGAATATCAAACAGGCAGAGAGCTTGCTGTTAACCCAACCAGAGAGCGATCTTTATGTTCTCCCGGAAATGTGGAGCACAGGTTTCGCTACACAACCACAGGGACTGGCTGAAGACGAGTGCGATAGTGTCTCACTGGCATGGATGAGACGTATGGCACACCAGCATAGTTGTGCTATCTGTGGCAGTCTTGCCATCCGTACATCGGATGGTAACTATCACAATCGACAATATTTCGTGAACGGAAAGAATGGAGATTTGCAATATTATGATAAACACCATTTGTTTACTTATGGTGGCGAAAACCACTATTACCAGGCAGGTGAGAGTCATACGATTGTAGAGTATGAGGGTTTCCGCATCCTATTATTGACATGCTACGACCTTCGTTTCCCTAAATGGAGTCGCTATGCAGACGATCTTCAGTATGATCTTATTGTCTGTGTGGCTAATTGGCCAGAATCACGTCAGAATGCTTTCCATATTCTGACACGTGCCCGTGCCATAGAAAATATGTCATATCTTGTGGCGGTCAATCGTGTCGGTGATGATGATTATTCGCATTACCGTGGATGCAGTTGTATTCTGAGCCCTATAGGGAAAATGCTAGCGTATTGCAAACCTAATATTCCGCAAACAGTTTCGTATTCATTGAATTTAGAATCATTACGACAAAAGCGTGCTAAGTTCAAGGTTTTGGAGGACAGAGATAGATAGACTTCTTTTAGACAAGAATCGGCATTATGATAAATATGCAAGATAAGAAGAACACCCCTACTTTGGAAAAGCTGGAACAAATTTCATTTCTTTCATAATACGAGTCTGACGTTTCAGCATATAGTTCGATGGATTTTTACTAGAGAATTTTCGTGGGTTTGGTAAAGTCGCAGCAATGAGTGCGCATTGTTCACGACTCAAATTCTTTGCATCAGTTTGAAAATGTTCTTCTGCTACAGCATCAACGCCATAAATCCCATCGCCCATTTCAATGCTATTTAGATAGACTTCCATGATACGCTGTTTAGACCACAAGAGTTCAATAAGCGTTGTAAAATACACTTCGAACCCTTTCCGAATCCAGGAACGTCCTGGCCATAGAAAGACATTCTTTGCCGTCTGCTGGGAAATGGTTGATGCACCAAGTTTTCGTTTCTCAGGATGTTTCATATTACGAATGGCTGCACTCTCGATAGCTTTATAGTCAAAACCATGATGTTTCAGGAAATTAGCATCCTCACTGGCAATAACTGCTACGGGCATGGAAGGACTGATATACTCCATGGATACCCAATGATGTGAGAGTTTCATTTCCTTGCCTTCACTGACCTGTTGCGCACAACGGATAAACATTAATGGCGTGAACCATACCGGTATGAAACGGTATGCAACCACAGAAAGAATCGTGGATGCAAAGAAGATGGCCAGGAACCAACGGATAATCTTTCGTAGGGTTTTCATAGAGATAAAATTAATAATGAGTAATTTCGCAGTCTGCTAATTACCCATTACTAATAATGTGTTTCAGAATTTTACTTAGCCTGCTGTTCAGCCTCCTGAATCATAGCCTTAGAAGCATACATATATACCTCCACACGGCGGTTCTGGGCCTTACCAGCTGCTGTTGAGTTGTCGGCAACAGGATTAGACTCGCCAAATCCTGTGGTGCTACGAATCTGTGATGAAGGAACACCAAGTGACAGAAGATAACTGGTCACTGACTCTGCACGCTTCTGAGAAAGGTCGAGGTTCTTCTGGGCACTCTGCTCAGCAGTAGAATTCTTCCAACCAGCATTGTCTGTATAACCCTGAACGGCAACATCACAGTCAGAATTGCTCTTCAACACACCTGCAAACTGTGCAAGTGAAGTTTTAGCAGTAGAACTCAGTGTAGAACTACCTGTTGTGAAAAGAATACCAGAGTCGAAGGTCACCTTCACGGCATCCAGACCATTGGCATCCTTGATACTCTCAACCTGGGCATTCTTTACAGCTTCGGCCTCTTTCTTGGCCTTGTCCATCTTGTGACCGATAATAGCACCTGCACCAGCACCTACAGCACCACCAATAGCAGCACCAACGGCAGTATTACCTGCAATGTGACCAATAATAGCACCTAAGGCAGCACCACCACCAGCACCGATGGCAGTTCCTTTTGCCGTATTACTTACTGTACATCCTGCCAAAGTGATTGCTGTGCAAAGAGCAATGGCGATTGTCTTTAAACTTTTCATAATTTCTCCTTTTTTTAATGTTAAACACAATGAATTAATTCTTATATGGTGCAAAGATACGAATTTATTCATAATTCATAACGCATAATTCATATTTTTTATGTAATTTTGCACGCAAATTGAAATTTAGAGGTAAAAAACATGGCAAAAGAACTAAAAGAATTGACGAAAAGGGCTGATAATTACAGCCAGTGGTTCAACGATCTCGTCGTAAAGGCAGACTTGGCCGAACAGAGTGCTGTACGTGGATGTATGGTCATCAAGCCCTATGGCTATGCCATCTGGGAAAAGATGCAGCAGCAACTTGATAAGATGTTTAAGGAAACAGGGGCACAGAACGCCTATTTTCCCCTACTCATCCCTAAATCATTCCTGAGCCGTGAAGCCGAACATGTGGAAGGATTCGCCAAAGAATGTGCTGTCGTTACACATTATCGTTTACGTGCCAAAGAAGATAAAAGTGGCGTTGAAGTTGATCCTACCGCCAAATTGGAAGAAGAGCTGATTGTGCGTCCGACCTCAGAAACGATAATTTGGAACACATATAAGAACTGGATACATTCCTGGCGCGATCTGCCCTTGATGTGTAACCAGTGGTGTAATGTGATGCGCTGGGAGATGCGTACCCGTCCTTTCCTACGTACCTCAGAATTCCTGTGGCAGGAGGGTCATACAGCTCATGCCACCCGTGAGGAGGCCGAAGAAGAAGCACAGAAGATGTTGAAGGTCTATGCAAAGTTTGCTGAGGAATGGATGGCCGTTCCCGTTGTGCAAGGTGTGAAGAGTGAGACAGAGCGTTTCGCCGGAGCCCTCGACACCTACACCATTGAGGCCATGATGCAAGATGGTAAAGCATTGCAATCGGGTACCTCTCATTTCCTCGGACAGAACTTTGCCAAGGCTTTCGAAGTGACATATTTAAACAAAGACAATAAGCCTGAATATGTCTGGGCTACTTCATGGGGCGTCTCTACCCGACTCATCGGTGCGCTGATCATGACCCATTCAGACGACAATGGTTTGGTCCTGCCTCCCAAGTTGGCTCCGCTGCAGGTGGTTATCATCCCTATCGCTACCAAGCCTGAGCAGATGGAACTCGTGAACAAGGAGGTGACACCCATTATTGAGGCATTACGTGCTAAGGGCATTACAGTGAAGTTTGATGATGCTGACAACAAACGTCCAGGATTTAAATTTGCTGATTATGAACTGAAAGGTGTACCTGTACGATTGGTTCTGGGTGCTCGCGATCTGGAGAATGGCACCATTGAGGTGATGCGACGTGATACTTTAGAGAAGGAAACACGTCCTATTGAAGGAATCGTAGCATATGTGGAGCAATTGTTGGAAGAGATCCAAAAGAATATCTTCGAGAAGGCGAAGGCCTATCGTGATGCACACATCTACGAATGTGACAACTACGAGGAGTTCAAAGAAAAGGTAAAGGATGGCGGTTTCTTCCTTTGCCACTGGGATGGTACAGCTGAGACTGAGGCACAAATCAAGGAAGAGACTCAGGCGACTATCCGTTGCGTGCCCTTTGGCGTGGAACAGACACCTGGTATTGATATGGTAAGCGGAAAGCCATCAAAGGCAAGAGTCATCATTGCCAGAAGTTACTAGGACAAAAAAGAAAAGGAAACTTTCCCAAGCTCCCTTTCCGAAACCAGCCTACAAATATTTCAGCTGGTTCAGAAAATTGGATGTCTCACGACATCCGATTTTCTTTTATAACCTTAATAATCTAATACCATGAAAAACACGTCGCAAAGATACGAATTATTTAATCTCATTCATAGAAATTGCAGACTTCGTCTCACGGTTTTAATCTTTTTTTAGAATATCTTGCTCCCAATTTAGAATTGTTTGCAAATTCAGCGAATGAATTTGCTTGTTATCTTCCTCATTGAGAGGGGGTATTTGATTTATCTTATTCCATTGAGTAGTATAGAACGACGTAACAGATTGTAGCATAGACTCATTAGTGCCATATGTACAAATCTGACAGATAATTTTGTGGTCACTTTCAATGGAATCTAATGGACTGATAAGTAAAAGTGTAACAGTCTGTGCATCACTTACTTTAATACGCAGGCTGTCATCTGTCAACAAGATCATCTCACTCCTCCCCCCTAGCCTATTCGTCACTTCCGCTTTCATTCCGGATGCCATAAAATCTATCATATCCAAACGGTTGTTTTCAGAAAGGACAGGCAGGAGTGAATCCGGCATCTCACGAAACAGGTCCGAGATTTTTATTTGAGCATGAGCCATGACAGTCATCCCACAAAACAGGATGACTGTCAATAAAGTCCTATGACATACCTTGCCCGATATCATCACACTACTTGTTGTTGCGGAGATCATGGACACGTACAGCCTTACCCTCACTTTGCGGCAAAGATCCTTTTTTGACGAGTTTCACCTGAGGTGTCAGGAGGATCTCGTCCTTCAAAGCACGCTGGATATCCTTGGTCATCTTCTGAATCTCTGGATAGATGTCGGTCTCCAGTCCGTCTATTTCAACCTCAACGGTCATGACATCGTTATCGTCAATGGTCTCAAGGGTAATGAGATAATTGCTGCCTAGACCTGGATACTGCACGAGAATTTTTTCTACCTGCATCGGGAATACATTTACACCCTTTATGATGAACATATCATCAGTACGTCCCTTGATACGATCGATACGGCGGTGGGTACGTCCGCACTTACAAAGCTCAGCGATGATGCGAGTAAGGTCACGAGTGCGATAACGCAGGATAGGCATCATATTACGGTCGAGGGTTGTAAGCACCATCTCACCCATCTCACCGTCTGGCACAGGCTCGAGTGTGTCAGGATCAACGATTTCAACGATATAGTTGTCCTCCCAGAGGTGCATACCTTCCTGATATTTACACTCAAAAGCAACACCAGGGCCGTTCATCTCGGTCATGCCGAACGAATTATAGGCCTTCACACCCAACATTCGCTCGATACGGCGACGTTGCTCTTCGGTATGTGGCTCGGCACCGATGCATAGGGTACGGAGTTTTGTGGTAGCAGGGTCAACCCCCTCCTCCTTGAATACCTCGGCCAGACGGATAGCGTAAGAAGGAATGGCATGGAGGGCAGTGGTACCAAAATCCTTGATAAACTTGATCTGACGCTTGGAGTTACCAGCAGCGGCAGGAACCGTCATTGCACCCAGCCACTCTGCACCATATTGGAAGCCCAGACCGCCAGTAAACATACCGTAGCCGCTGGAATTCTGGAATACATCGCTCTTACGACAGCCCACCATATAGAGGTTACGGGCAATCATATTGGCCCATGAACAAATGTCGTGCTCTGAATACACAACCACACAGGGATTACCTGTCGTACCACTGGTAGAGTGGATACGTACGGCATCGTCCAAATTGCCGCCAACCAGTCCGTAAGGATAGTTGTCACGAAGGTCCTGCTTCGTGGTAAAGGGAATCTTTCTTAGGTCATCGAGACTGTTGATAGAGTCAGCGTTGATACCTAAATCGCCCAGACGTTTCTTGTAGAAAGGAGACTTCAAGGCAATGTTGATGCTCTCTTTGAGTTTCTTCACTTGCAGTTGTTGCAACTGCTCTCTAGGCATGGTTTCAATTTCCGGTTGCCAATACTCACCATCGGGTTTGATGGTAGCCATGATTTTTTCGTCAGTCATATTCTTAGTTTGATTATTTGATTTATTTCTTAGCCAATTGCATCATCATTACTGCGACAAGTCCTGCAGTTTCCGTACGCAGACGACTCTCACCCAGATGAACGCTCTGATAGCCTTTTTCGATACACTCTTTTACTTCTTCGAGACTGAAATCACCTTCTGGACCTATCATCACAGTGACCTCCTCGTTATCTTCATTCTTTTGTAATTCGTCAAAAAGATAGGTACGTGGAATCTCATTATAACAATGGGCAATATATTTCTTCCCCTTTCTTGGCTGTTCGATAAAATGCCTCAAATGTTCCATTTCATTGAGTACAGGCTTCCACGCCTTATGGCTTTGTTTCATGGCAGAAATAGCAATTTTCTCGAGACGAGTAGTTTTTAATAGCCTTCTTTCAGAAAACTGGCAGTTGATAAATGACATCTCATCAACTCCTATTTCAGTCGCTTTTTCTGTCATCCATTCAATACGGTCCATCATCTTTGTCGGAGCTATGGCAAGGTGCCTGTGCCCTTTCCACTGAGGCTCCTGAGTCATACATTCTTTAATCTGATAATAGCAATGACGTGTGGCTGCTATCGTTACCTCGGCCCTATAGTAATTTCCCATGCCATCCATCAAAAACATCTCATCCCCACTCTTCAGACGGAGAACACGCATGGCATGCATGGCTTCGTCAGGCGGAAGTTCCGTCTGCTGCTGGGCATCTGGCACATAGAAAAACCTAACTTCCTTCATACGACGTGTTATTTCTGATCAGGTTTGAAAACCAGAGCAAACGTTACACCAACCACAATAGCAAAAGTGGCAAAGATAAACCAACATGTGGTCCAATCACCCTGTAAGAAACCGTTTTGCCATGAACAATAGTGGTTGACGATCTCACCAGCAACTAAGGTTCCAATAGTAGCTCCTACACCATTAGTCATCATCATGAACAGACCTTGGGCAGATGCTTTTACAGAAGCATCACACTCCTGATCGACAAAGATACCACCTGACACATTGAAGAAGTCGAAAGCAACACCATAGACGATACAGGAAAGGATAAAGAATAAAACCCCTGGCATAGTGGGATGGCCGATACCAAAGAATCCGAAACGAAATACCCAGGCAAACAATGACATCAGCATGACGATCTTGATACCGTAGCGTTTCAAGAAGAATGGAATCATCAAGATACAAAGCGCTTCACTAATCTGACTAATAGATGTCAGCAACGTTGCGTTGTTAGCTGCAAAGGAGGATGCGACGACAGGATCGGCACTGCCTTTGAAACTGGTAATGAAGGGTCCTGCATAACCGTTAGTGACCTGTAGGCACATACCTAACAATGCAGAGAAGATAAAGAACAAGGCCATCTTCCGGGTCTTGAAGAGTCTGAATGCATTTAGGCCGAAACTCTCTGCCAACGAGACTTTCTGATCTTTCTTTGTCAGTTTACATTTTGGTAATGTAAAACAATAGAGGAAAAGTATGATGCTTAACAAACCTGAGACGAAGAACTGCATATGTGTATATTGGAACTTATGGGGATGCTCTGCAAACGTCAACGTAAAGGTTACACCATCCCATGAAGAACTTTCTACAAGCCATACGGCACAGTTCACAAACCACATCGTCACAATAAAACCGACGGTTCCCAACACACGGATAGGCGGAAAATCCTTCACCGTGTCGTATCCATTGTTTTTCAATATGGTAAAAGCCGTCGTATTCGCCAAGGCAATCGTCGGCATATAAAAGGCTACACTCAGGGTGTATAAGAGGATGAACGTTGATTTTTCTGTCAGTTCCTGACCGACACCAGCCTCTTTGCCTAACCACCAACAGCCGAACATGAAGGTGCCCGCCATAAGATGACAGAGTCCTAACAGTCGTTGGGGCTGAATATATCTGTCAGCCACGATACCCATCAACGTTGGCATGAAGAGACTGACAATACCTTGGATGGCATAGAACCAGGCAATCTTGTCGCCGAGGCCGGCAGCCCCCAGATAATTACCCATGCATGTAAGGTATGCTCCCCATACTGCGAACTCCAAAAAGTTCATCAATGCCAGACGGATCTTCAGATTCATATTGTTAGTGTTTTAATCGGTTTGTATTTATTTGTTGACTTTTATGTCGGGCCTTACACCAAATTGGTGTCGCTGTTTCTTCCTTATAGAGTCAGGGATAATCTTTGTAGAGTCAGGCCTTATTACCTCAGTTGTTGGCTTTTGGGAATTACCAGTCTCTTGCTTATGGAAACGGATTAACTGGATATCTGTCAGGAATAGCAATTTAAGATCGGCATTTTTATCATAGCCATCCCCAAGATAGAAATACCCCATCAATTCCTTAACTTTCAGGTCACAGGCCTCTATTCTCAATTGTGTTTCTCCACTTGCAGAGAAACGGGTCACTCTGGAAACAATGCTGTCATTCTCATATTTCAGTGCGAGATATGCCAATGCATCCTTTGATCCTCCCTGATACAAGAAATTGGTCTTGAATGCCAACATATACTGATCGCCTTTATGATACGAAGTATCTGCCTTTTGCACAAACTGCATACGATTATATGGTGCATAAGGTATCAGCATGGCACTGCGATTCCCTTCCCATACATTGGCCGTGTCGCCCGTGAGACTTTGTGCTGTGTAGCGTTCCACTTCCCCTTCCGATGCGCCGAGGTCAAGAGCATCCTGACTCAGACGATCCTGAACATTGTGGCATATTTCTACGAAATGATCCGCACGGGTATAATAATACACAAGCGAAGAGTCGAAATCCGCCTTCGTCACATCATGCTTCTTCAATACAGCATTAAAGTACATGTCACGTTTATAATCTTCACTGCCTGGATTCACACCAGGAACGGATGCGATACCTTGTGAGACATAATAATCGTAAAGGATATCTTCCATATCACCAGGCTGAATATATTTACTTGGAACTCCAGGCTTACAGGCTGACAGCAGAACCAATACTATACCTATATATATTATATGTATGGTCTTTCCCTGCATCATGATTCAACTTTTGTCTCCCGTTTAAAAGTGATCTCGCTGATCTCTTTTCTGAAAAACAATAATAACAGTACAACACCAACACTGATGCTTGCATCTGCAAAATTGAACACAGGACTGAAAAAGACAAAATGGTCACCTCCGACGAATGGCATCCAGTCGGGCCACTCTGTCTCAATCAGTGGGAAATAGAACATATCCACTACCTTGCCCATCATGAAGGGTGCATAGCCTGTGCCGAAAGGCACGAAATAAGAGGTATAATATTCAGACGAACCAGCAAAGCACAGACCATAGAACATACAGTCTATTAAGTTGCCCATGGCACCTCCAAGGACCATCGACAGACACAGCACGTAACTCGTACGTGCCTGTGCCTTAATCTGTTTCCATATATAATAGATTAATACGGCAATAGCCACGAACCGAAAGACAGAAAGCAATATCTTACTGCCCATCTGCATGCCGAAGGCCATTCCCATGTTTTCAATATAGTTGATATAGAACCAGTCTGTGATATGAATAGATTCATGCAGGCACATAGTAGTCTTCACCCAAATCTTGATAACTTGGTCAATTAACAGAATCGCAGCCACAACAATGACTGCCAATCTGCCATCTGTGAAGACCTTCCTTAACAGGCTCACTTTTATTTCTTTTGATTCATCTTTGACTGGACGCTCAAAGTAGCATGAGGTACAGCACGAAGACGTTCCTTCGGAATCAATTCACCCGTAATACGGTCAATGCCATAGGTCTTGTTCTCTATGCGGACCAGTGCAGCCTTTAATCCCTGAATGAATTTCTGCTGCCTTGCAGCCATACTGATGATTTCTTCTTTCGACTGAGTGGTGCTACCTTCCTCAAGTGCCTTGTATGTAGGCGACGTGTCATCCACATCGTTGGAATCCTCATTCATCAGCACGCGCATCATCTGGTCGTAGTCGCGCTTGGCCAAGGCCATTTTCTCATTGATGATCTGACGGAACTCTTCCAGTTCCTCATCAGAATAACGTGTCTTTTCTGCCATAATTGTAAAGTTATTGATAGTTTATACTTTTTTTACTTTGATATTCAGTTTGAAATCATCGAAGTCAACCTCTTGTCCATCATTCGGTTGGATGTTGATATCGTCAGCCAGTACTTGTGTCCGGATATACTCACCAAAATGCGATACACTCTTTTCCACTTCAGTATTTGGAGCAATCGTGATGCTGATTCTGTCAGTAATCTCCAGACCACTCTCCTTACGGATATTCTGGATGCGGTTAATCAATTCACGGGCCATACCCTCATCCTTCAACTCATCAGTCAGTTCCACTTCAAGGGCTACGGTGAGATTACCATCATTGGCTACCAGCCAGCCTGGGATGTCTTCAGAGATGATCTCCACATCTACAGCCTCTACAGTCAACTGCTGACCTTCAACCTCTATATTGATGATGCCCTTCTGTTCCAGTTCTGCAATCTGTTCCTGAGTGAGTTGGTCCATAGCGGCAGCAACGCCCTTCATCAGTTTACCGAACTTCTTACCCATTGTACGGAAGTTGCATTTCACTTTCTTCACAAGGACGCCGGCACCCTCTACGAAACGGAGTTCTTTTACATTGACCTCATTCATGATCAGGTCCTTCACAGCCTCGATGTGCTTCTTCTGCTCAGCATCGACAGCAGGAATCATAATAGCCTGCAGCGGCTGACGAACCTTGATATTCACCTTACGGCGCAGGGCGAGAACCATAGAGGTAATTTTCTGGGCCATCTGCATGCGGGCTTCAAGATCCTGATTGATCCGAGTTTCATCAGCTACAGGGAACTTGTCGAGGTGTACAGAGTCGAGTTCACCGCCTAAATCCTTATACAACTGGTCGGCATAGAATGGAGCAAATGGAGCCAGCAGTTTGGCTACCGTCATCAAACAGGTATAGAGTGTCTGGTAAGCCGAGAGTTTGTCGGCACTCATCTCCTTACCCCAGAAACGCTTACGGTTCAGACGAACATACCAGTTACTCAGGTCGTCGTTGACGAAAGCATCGATCAATCGGCCTGCACGGGTCGGGTCGTAGTTCTCAAGTTCTGCCTCTACACCTTTGATTAGTGTGTTCAAGCATGAAAGGATCCAACGGTCGATCTCAGGGCGCTCTGTAAAGGGTACCTGAGCTGCCTGCGGATCGAAGCCATCCACATTGGCATAGAGGGCAAAGAAACTATAGGTATTATATAATGTGCCGAAGAATTTACGACGTACCTCATCCACACCCTCTGGGTCGAACTTCAGGTTGTCCCAAGGCTCAGAGTTGGTCATCATATACAGACGAACGGCGTCAGAACCGAACTTTCCAATCATATCGAAGGGGTTCACCACGTTGCCTACGTGCTTTGACATCTTGTTACCCTTGGCGTCAAGCACCAAACCTGAGGAAATCACGTTCTTGAAAGCCACAGAGTCGAAGATCATCGTGGCAATGGCGTGCAGGGTAAAGAACCAACCACGGGTCTGGTCCACACCCTCGTTGATGAAGTCGCAAGGGAATGCGATACCCTTGTCAATCAAGTCCTTATTCTCAAACGGATAGTGGATTTGGGCATAAGGCATCGAACCAGAGTCGAACCACACATCGATGAGGTCGGTCTCACGCTTCATAGGCTTACCGCTCTCTGATACCAGTACGATGTTATCCACATACGGACGGTGTAGGTCAATCTTGTCATAGTTCTCCTTCGACATATCACCAGGCACAAAACCATTGTCCTTCAACGGGTTGCTTTGCATGAAGCCAGCCTTCACAGCCTTCTCTATCTCATTGTAGAGTTCCTCTACAGAACCGATACAAATCTCCTTACCATCCTCGTCGCGCCAGATTGGCAACGGGGTGCCCCAGAAACGAGAACGAGAGAGGTTCCAGTCATTCAAGTTCTCCAGCCAGTTGCCGAAGCGGCCTGTACCTGTGGACTCAGGCTGCCAGTTAATGGTCTTGTTCAACTCAAACATACGATCCTTCTTGGCAGTACTGCGGATGAACCATGAATCCAGCGGATAATAGAGCACAGGCTTATCGGTACGCCAGCAGTGAGGATAATTATGCACGTGTTTCTCTATCTTGAGTGCTGTGCCCTCCTGCTTCATCTCCATACAGATCACGATGTTCAGGTCTTCAGCCTTGGCTGCGGCCTGTTCGTCGTACTTACCATCCTCGTTGAACTCAGGTGCGTAGGCATTCTTCACATAGTCGCCAGCATGGTGACTGTAGCCTTCCACGTTCACACACTTCTCAACAAAGTTGCTATCCAGTTCCTCCATCACATAGTACTTACCCTGAAGGTCAACCATCGGACGGGTTTCACCTTTCTTATTTATAAGGAACAGACTTGGGATGTGAGCATCCTTAGCTACCTTGGCGTCATCGGCACCAAAGGTAGGTGCGATATGTACGATACCAGCACCATCCTCAGTAGTCACATAATCACCAGGAATCACTCGGAAAGCCTCGCTCTCCATCTCTACGAACTGGTCCTTGCCGTTCTCGCCAGCAAACACCTTCTCGGGATGAGCAGCGGCATACGCCTTCACATAGTCGGCAGCGTTCTGATCCAGTTTGGCAGAAGGCTTTACCCAAGGCATCAACTGCTGATATTTCAGACCAACCAACTCCTCACCAGTATAGCGGCCAACGATGCGATAAGGTACAAACTTTTCACCCTTATTGTATTCAGGCATCTCCTCACCATCGGTGATATTACCCTCGGGTGCCAAATAAGCGTTCAGACGGCTCTCAGCCAGAATGATGGTGATTTTCTCACCATTATAGGCATTATATGTTTCTACTGCTACATAGTCAATCTTCGGACCTACACAGAGGGCTGTGTTTGAAGGCAGAGTCCATGGGGTTGTTGTCCAAGCCACGAAGTAAGGTGTACCCCACTTCGTCCACTCATCCTTAGGATTAAGAGCCTTGAACAGAGCAGTAACAGTAGTATCCTTCACATCACGATAGCAACCAGGCTGGTTCAACTCGTGGCTCGAAAGACCTGTTCCTGCTGCGGGAGAATACGGCTGAATAGTGTATCCCTTATAGAGCAGTCCCTTCTTATAGAACTGTTGCAGCAACCACCACAGTGTCTCAATATATTTGTTGTCGTAGGTGATGTACGGGTTGTCAAGATCAACGAAATAACCCATCTTCTCCGTAAGATCACGCCATTCCTGGGTGAACATCATCACATTCTCACGACATTTCTTGTTGTAGTCCTCTGTCGAGATATACTTATCGCTCTCCTTGTTGTCGATATCTGCCTTGGTGATGCCGAGTTCTTTCTCCACGCCCAGTTCTACAGGCAGTCCGTGAGTATCCCAACCAGCCTTACGCTTCACCTGATATCCCTTCATCGTCTTATAACGGTTGAACGTATCCTTGATGGTACGTGCAAGCACATGATGGATACCTGGGTGGCCGTTGGCGGAGGGAGGTCCCTCGTAGAATACGAACTGGGGACAGCCTTCACGTTCTTCTATCGAGCGCCAGAAGATGTTATTCTCCTGCCACATCTTCAAGATATCGTCATTCACTTGGGTCAGATTCAACCCGTTATGTTCAGCAAATTTCTTAGCCATATTTTATTTTGATTTCTACCTTTTCTTATTTAGCGTGCAAAGGTACTAAAATTATCCGAGCCGACAAAGGAAATAAGCAATTTTAAGATTTACAAATTATTTTCCTTCAAAAAAATTCTTTTTATCAAAAAAAATATGTAACTTTGCAGCCTAGTGTCAATTTATGAATATTCAATAACTAAATAGAGTTTTTATGGTATTAATGATTCTACAGCTCTGCATCGTATTAGGAGCATTATGGGTAGGTTCACGCTATGGTTCGCTTGCCCTTGGCGCCATCTCCGGTATCGGACTGGCCATTCTCGTGTTCGGTTTTGGCTTACAGCCTGGTACGCCTCCAACGGATGTGATCTACATCATTATTGCCGCCGTCACCTGTGCTGGTATTATGCAGGCTTCAGGAGGTATGGACTGGCTCATCCAGATCGCGGAGAAGATGCTGCGCAAACATCCAGGTCGCATCACTTTCCTCGCTCCGTTGACAACTTTCTTCTTGACTGTTTTGGTTGGAACGGGACACGTCGTATATACCTTAATGCCAATTATTTGTGATATTGCATTAAAGAAAGGCATTCGACCGGAACGTCCTTGTGGTGTGGCTTCTATCGCCTCTCAGGTTGGTATCACCTGCTCACCCATCGCTGCTGCCGTCGTGGCCTTCGTTTCCATCTCAAATGCAAACAACTTTGACATTACCATACCACGTGTGCTGATGGTTTCCATTCCTGCCTGTGTGTGTGGTCTGATGGCTGCTGCTACCGCTTCTTACCGTCGTGGTCTCGATCTCGACAAGGATCCTGAATTCCAGAAGAAGATTGCCGATCCCGTACAGCGTGAGTATATCTACGGCTCAGGCGCCACCACACTTGACAAAGAGATTCCACAGTCGGCCAAGAATGCCGTCTTTATTTTCCTCGGTGCACTGGCTGTCATCGTACTGTTTGCTGCCCTGCCCGACCTGCTACCCTCCTATCCTACCATAAAAGTGGTTAAGGGTGCTGGCGACGCCATGATTGTCGGCGGTACAAAGGTATCTGCCTCTGCACTCGCTAAAGCCGGTGTTGTTGCCACAGGTTTAACGGAAACGGGTACGGTCGTTTTGAAGATGAACCTTGTCATCCAGATCGTGATGATTTCTGCAGCCGCCTTGATGATCATCTTCTGTAAGGCTCAGCCGAAGAAGGCCGTCGCAGGCCCTGTCTGGCAGTCTGGTATGGTGGCTGTGGTAGCCATCTACGGTATCGCATGGCTTGCAGACACCTATTTTTCAAACTATATGGATGAGATGCAAACGATGCTGGCCGACATAGTAGCCCAATATCCCTGGAGCATCGCACTGGTGTTCTTCTTAGTTTCTGTGCTAATCAACTCTCAGGGCGCTGTGGTGGTGGCTATGCTGCCGCTGGCTTACAAGTTAGGTATCCCTGGTCCAGTATTGCTGGGTGTGCTCCCCAGTGTCTATGGATACTTCTTTATCCCCAACTATCCCTCGGATATTGCTACGGTGAACTTCGACCGTTCCGGCACGACAGTCATCGGTAAGTATCTGTTGAACCACTCTTTTATGATGCCTGGACTCATCTGTGTGTTCACTTCTACGATAGTGGCATACCTGCTGAGCAACATCTTCTTCTAAACACGTTCATACGGTTAAAAGACTAGATAAATGCCTGTCATTGAACTGCATGACCTTAACCACCCTGGAGCAGCGGTTTTCAGTCATCTGACTGAGGCCCAATTGCGCTCCAGGGTTGATCCGGAGAAGGGAATCTTCATTGCTGAGAGTCCCAAGGTCATACGTGTTGCACTCAAGGCAGGCTATGTGCCCACTGCCCTACTCTGTGAGAAGAAGCACATCAATGGTGATGCCGCTGATATCATCCAACAATGCGGTGACATCCCTGTGTTTACTGGCGAGCGCCAGATATTGGCCGACCTGACTGGCTATACGCTGACCCGTGGCGTACTTTGTGCTATGCGGCGTCCCCAACAGAAAAGTGTTGCAGATATCTGCGAGGGTGCCCATCGCATCGTAGTTATCGACGGGGTGGTCGATACCACCAATATCGGAGCAATCTTCCGCAGTGCTGCAGCCTTGGGCATTGATGCAGTTCTGTTGACACGCAATTCCTGTGACCCACTGAATCGTCGTGCCATACGTGTATCCATGGGTTCCGTCTTTCTGGTGCCTTGGACTTGGATCGATGATTCTATATCGAGCCTTCACGACTATGG
>Ga0310690_10004535_pt1 | contig 19633 bp, 18 predicted proteins | sample AusTroGonzalo_MG_2_FD_207661 | JGI IMG/M metagenome (GOLD analysis project Ga0310690, IMG submission 207661) | Bovine rumen microbial communities from tropical cattle in Woodstock, Queensland, Australia - Gonzalo_04 (v2) (version 2) | ecosystem: Host-associated > Mammals > Digestive system >...
CAAACAATTGTTTAGTCATTACAAAAAGCAAGATTTACTCATTAAAACGCACCCCCGTGACAAATTCGATTATAGTAAATATTTCCCAGACATCCCCATATACACCAAATCCGTAAATAGCCAATTATTACAATTATTAGGCTTGATACCCAAGAAAGTCGTGACATTCTTTTCTTCTGCTGTGGAAGCTTTTCCAGAATCTATAGAATGTGACTTTTACGGGACAGGTGTTCATCCGAAGGTGTATGCGAAATTTGGAGATTACCAACTCAAGAGATCAGTTAATATAGTGCGATTATAATAGTGATGAATATTCTTTGGGTTACATCGGAAAGAGTTGATCCACAAAGTGGAGGAATTGCTCGTGTCACTTATTTGTTAGCAGAAGGATTAGCAGGTAAGGGGATAACGAGTTATTCTACTTATTTACGTCGGAATGATGGTATACAATCTCCATCTAAGGTGTTTGAGCAGGAGATTTTGATAGACGGCGAAGATCATGTTTGTCAATATTCGAATATATTGACCTTGTATAAAATAGATTTTGTTATAGTTCAGGGAGGTTATTCCGAGATGAACAAGGAACTGATGTGTTTGCGCGAGTCGATAAATTTGCAAGCACGTTCGATACCTTTATACCTTGTATTTCATTCGATGCCTGGATATGAGTTGTATTTCTTGGATTGGCCTATACTGATACGAAAAATCTTTAGCAAAGAATGGAAGGAATATTGCAAGCAGTTCATTTTACAGACAATTATGTTGATGAATAAAAAACTGCTGCAAAAACAACTTTATCAAAAGTATCGTATCCCCTATCAAATAGCAGATAAGGTTATATTACTTTCCTCTTCTTACATAGAAGATTTTAATTCGTTGGCGCGAGGTAAAGATAAATCGAAATATGTATCTATACCTAATATGCTGACATTTCCAATAATTGAGGATGAGGGGTTGTCTGCAAGTAAGAAGAAAGAAGTGCTTATTGTAGCACGAATGGACGAACGTTCAAAACGTATTAAACTTGCCCTTCAAATATGGGGAAAGATGCCCATTCGATTGCTTGATGAAGGATGGATATTAACTATTATCGGTAATGGAGAGGATTTAGCATACTATCAGAATTATGTTAAATCAAATGGGATTAAAGGAATATTGTTTGAGGGATGCAAAGATCCACGTCCGTATTATCAAGAAGCTTCAGTTTTTATGATGACGTCATCATATGAGGGATGGCCTATGACCCTGACGGAGGCAATGCAAAACGGGTGTGTTCCAATCGTATTTGATAGTTTCAAGGCAGTATATGATATAGTGAACAGTGGAAAAAATGGAATAATTGTTACTAACAATGATTTGAACACTTATATAAGGGAATTAGTTCGATTAATGGATGAGGATGAATATAGAAATAAGCTTGCCCAAAATGCATTAATAGACAGTAAGCGATTCGAAAAAGAGCATGTAATTAATCTTTGGGTAGAACTTTTGAATAACGACAAACATCATTAATCATATAGATTATCCAATTTTCTGCGTAAAAAACCGGACAAAATCAAATTAATTTGCATTTTCTTGCTTAATTCTTTGCGTATTCCAAATATTTGTTGTATCTTTGCAGCGATTTTGTTATGTATTTTACGTAATTTACATAACAAGTATTAGTAAAAACGCAGTGAATATAAGATGAACTTGTCTGACAAAATAAGGAAAACGCTTACTAAAACAGCAGATGGAGTTGTGTTGACACCTGCTGATTTTGATGTGCCTATATCGCACCAACCGTCACTATTGGTTTCTCTTAATAGATTGGTGGCTAAAGGAACGCTCAAACGTTTGTCTAGAGGCAAGTATTATAAACCTAAAGATTCTATTTTTGGAGAACTTCCTCCGGATACTTATCAAAAGGTCAAAGAGTTTATAGTGAAAGATGGTCAAGTGATAGGATATATCACCGGAACCAATGCTTTTGCTACATTAGGTTTGACCACTCAGATTTCCGGAGAAATTATGATAGGAACGAACACATATAGACGACCGCGTACGCGAGGAGTAGATAGAATTTCTTTTGTTTTGCAGCCAAATCTTATACGTGAGGATGAAATAGATTTTTATGTTATTTTAGATGCTTTGCGTTTTATCAACGATATTCCGGCTACGACATCTTCTGAGGCTGTGGAAATCCTGATTAAAGTAATCCGTCGTTTACCAAAATTGCGACAAAAGCGCTTACAAGAATTAGCGATGCTTTATACACCTTCCGTTCGTGCATTGTTAGGTGCGATTTATGAGAGACTTTCCTTGCCTACTAAAGCATTGAGAGATTCGCTAAATGGAACAACCTATTATCGGTTGCATATAGATAATGATGTTTTACCAACAAAATCTAATTGGCGTATATTATGAAACTACATGAAAATCCAGAGTTGTTTAAATCGGCTATTTTGGCAGCGTCACAGCCGATAGAAGATGGAGGACTTGGGATAAGACCATTATTTATCGAGAAGGACTATTGGATCACTCGTTCGTTGGCTCAATTGGCAAGGAGCCCATATAGTGAGTATATGGTGTTTAAGGGAGGGACATCTCTCAGCAAGGCATATGAATTGACACATCGTTTTTCAGAAGATATTGATGTCGCAGTGATTAATGCTGACAAATATTCTCAGGGGCAACTTAAGAGACTTATTCATCATGCAGCGCATAGTATGAGTGAAGGAATGAATGAAGTACAAGGAAGTACGATTACTCGAAAAACATCGGCATATTACAAGCAAATATACACGTACCCTTCGCTAATAGAAAGTTTTGAAAATTTGCCTATTCGAGAAGGGCAAATCCTTTTAGAGCTAAATTCATTTGCGAATCCCTATCCATTTGCGTCGGTAGAGATGCAATCGTTACTTGCTGAATTCCTTCTGAGCAGAGAGTCTTCTCGTTATATAATAGACGAGTATCAACTGCAACCCTTTACTATCAATGTATTAGACAAGAGACGGACGATGTTGGAGAAGATAGTGTCGCTGCTTCGGTTCTCTTTTGCAGAGGATAGCGAGAAGCTGGCTTCGAAGATTAGGCATTTCTATGATTTGTATTTTTTGATGCAAGATGCGGAGTGCCGGGCGTATATTCAGTCGGAGCATTTTAAGAATGAGTTCCGTGAGTTGTATGCGCATGATCAGGAATCGTTTGATCATCCGAAGGGATGGAATAGGCAGCCACATACCGCTTCCCCATTATTGATGGATTTTGAGGCGGCATGGAAGCAATTACGCGGGACGTATGAGACGAAGATACCACCTTTGGCGTACATTCAACCAATACCGTCAGCGGATTCGGCAGCGGAAGCGTTTAGACAAATTGTTAAAATTCTTAAGCAAGTATGAGTAAACTACTTTTCATACAATATAGGCCGTTTGGGGCGGTGATGAATGGAGGAGACCAGGGGACGAAGAAGAACCTGGAGATGCTGGGGCGTGTGATAGGAGAGGAGAACGTGGAGGTGTATTACCTGCACGACAAGGCCGGTAAGAGTTCCGTGGCAGAGTACGCGAAAGGGGCGGCGTTGATGCCGTTCGGGTATTTCTTGGGTCTGACGCCTGCGAAGGTAAAGGATATCGCGCGTAAGGCGCAGGACTTTGATTATATGTTTGTTGACCGAAGTCTGTTCGGCGTGGTAGCCAAGGGACTAAAGGAAGCCGGGTACAAGGGGCGTGTTTTGACGTCATTCCAGAATACGGAGGTCGCCTATATGGAGGCGAAGATGCCGAAGCGTTTGCCGTTCAGGAGTGTGGTGATCCGTTGTGCGGACAAGAATGATCGCTGGAGTTGCACATATTCGGATAAAGTCATTGTGCTGAACGAACGGGACAAAGCATCGTTGCAGCGTTTGTATGGTCGCACGGCAGATATCCTGATTCCTGTGGCGATGCAAGATAAGTGCAAGGAGCAGATGAATGACAAGATAGCGATGACTGCTCCGAAGTTGAGATGTTTGTTCTTGGGCGCTTATTTCTTAGCGAACACGGAGGGCATTGTTTGGTTCATGCGGAATGTATATCCGAAGGTGGACGTAGAGGTGAAGATTGTAGGCCGCGGCATGGGTAAACTCAAAGAGGAGCAACCGGACTTGCTGCGGGATATAGAGGTGGTGAATGACGCGCCGGATTTGGTGCCTTATCTACGATGGGCTGATGTGATGGTGTTGCCTATTTTCAGTGGAAGCGGAATGAAAGTGAAGACCTGCGAGAGCCTGATGTACGGCAAGAATATCATTGCGACGGATGAGGCTTTAGAGGGGTATGAAGTGGAGCAGGGAGTGAGTGCATGGCGCTGCAACACACCGGAGGAGTTCGTGCAGACGATACAGGATTTTGCGCAACATCCGCGACCGAAGTTTAATGAGGCGGCACGGCAGTGTTATCTGGAGAAATACTCCAACGAAGCGGTGGAACAGAAATTTAAAGAGTTGCTCATTTGAGCAACTCTTTCTTTCTGCGTGACCATATAGCCCAGCATACGCAGCCAAGGCTGATAAGCAGGGTAAGGATCGCCAGCGGGATACAGAGTCCTTCCCATTTAAGGGCCTCGGGCGTGAAGTGCATGCGTATAGTATGTTCGCCGGCAGGGATGACCGCGGCACGGAGGACATAATTCACACGGCCGAGTGCTATCTCCTGCTCATCGACGTAAATATGCCATCCTTCGGGGTAGTATATCTCGGAGAAGACGGCTACGCGGTCAGCACTTGTGCGGGCGTAATAGGTCAAGTCGTTGGGCTTATATTGCGTGAGTGTGATCTCGTCTCCTGCGGAAGGAGTGTTGTTACAAGTCAACACTTCGCGGAATTGCTCATCGGCGACAGCGGTCTTACGGAGATCGAGCGTATTGAGTGCTGCACTCTCATCATCGGGCGTCGGGACGAATTGGACATCGTTGACAAACCAAGCGTTGCCCAACGCATCGGGATTCGGATAGACACCTTGGCGCGTGATGATATACTTGGTATTGAGCATGTTGAGCACATTCCAGTTCATTTGGCTGATATGCTCGTCAATGAGGTCTTGGTAGCGACGCAACTTAACGGCGGAGTAGCCTCCGATGGATTTGAGACGATAACTCGTCCGCGCGTCGTTGAACGTGTTAGTGTTGAGGTTGAGTACGCGGTAGTCCAGGCTCTTGTCTTGCAAAATCTGTTCCTCCCACGGTTGCATCTTGAAATACGCTTCGCTGTCTTTAGGTTTGACAAAATTGTCGTTGTTAAAGAAGCGTTTGTCCACAGGGATCATGTCAAACAATATCAACACGGCCAAGCCGGCGAAGAATATTGTATTGGTAATTGGTGATTGGTGATTGGTGATTTTATTCTTCCAAGCGTACCAGAAGGTGAGAGCGAAGCCGAATGCCACGAAGAACAATGACCGCCATGCATCTGCTTTCGCCATCGATGCCCGCTGGTCTAATATCGCGTCATATAGCCACTGCGGCACTTGTCCTTTCCATGAGGCATCGTATGAACTCGTCATGTCAATACTGCCGGCTAAGGTACCTGCGATCAAGCATATGCCGGCCGTTATGCCACCTGCAATGAATAGGTTCGTGCGCAGTTTTGGCCACTCTATTTCGCCATTGATGATGCGCTGCAAGCCCATGAATCCGAGTAAGGGCATTGTGATCTCTGCAACGATGAGGATGGATTCAACCGCGCGGAATTTATTGTACATCGGGAAATAATTAAAGAAGAGTTCCGTTAGCCACATCATGTTCTTTCCCCATGCGAGGAAGATAGACATGAGTGTAGCGAAGAGTAGCGCCCATTTGTATGGCCCGGGCACAACGAGCAGACCGAGCACGAAGAGGAAACAGATGATAGCACCGACATACACGGCTCCGGAGGTGAACATTTTCTCGCCTCGATAGGTAGGTGCACTTTGGCAGAATGCTTCCGCATCGCGTTTAGGTACTCCTTGCTTGCGCATGGCTTGGCTAAGTTGCGAGTCTTTGCCTAAGTCATATCCGCTGGCTCCGCCTTCCCAGTTGGGTATGAGCAGCGTCATGGTCTCGCCTTTGCCGTAGCTCCAGTCGGTAGCATATTTGAGGTCGAGTCCTTCGGCCGGTTTATCTTGTGTTTGCTTGGTCAGTTCGCTATGTCCGCCACGCATGGTCTCTTTGATATAAGAACTATTCATCTTCATGCTGGTTAATCGAGAACCGTAAATTAGTGCTCCGCATGCCACCACGATAGCGAGCGATATACCAAGTCCTTTCCAGTCTTTATTGATACAAGCGCTGATGATCTCCGCTATGATCATCACGCCGATAAGCATGCCGACATAATAGGTCATCTGTGGGTGGAGTAGAATGCCGTAAGGCGCGAAGATAAGCACCATCGGAATGCCCAGCAGGTAACGCTTGCGGAAGAGTGCATATACGCCGCCGATGATAGGGGCGAGAGCACCAAGCGCAAAGGCTTTGGACATATGTCCGGCAGGGATGATGATAAAGAGATACGACGATAGTCCGATGGCTAATGCCCCGATGATACTGAGCCAGGGGTTAACACCGAAGCAGATGAGCATCAGGAAGAATCCGATGAAATAAAGGCTGATGGCAGCAGGGGGTTCACCTAATGTATTTTGGAGGATTCGTCTCCACCAACTTACGATACCGCCGGATTTGACACCTCCGGTTATTTGGAAAGTCGGCATACCTCCGAACATCGAGTTGGTCCACCAAGCCGATTCACCGTTCGCTTTCTGGTATTCCAGCGCTTCTTGGGCTGCACCTTTCCAGTTGTTGATATCGCCTTGCACCAGCACTTTGCCCTCCAACATCGGGGAACAGTAAAAGACGGCGAAGCCGATGAAAACTACCAGCGCCACGAGATAGGGCGCAATTTTTTTCCAATCTATCTTCATATTATTTGATCATTTTTCGAATTTCTGCGAGTTCGTCGCGGACGCGAAGGAGAATGTCGAGGGCATATTGCCGTTCGTCGGAGCGCTTGGCGTTCGTGGCGAGCTCATTGCGGATCGCCTCAATACGCGTGATCTTGAGTTCGTCGCGGATGTATTTGATCCGCTTGATGAGTTCCTGATCCGCGCGGGTGTAGTACCGGTTGCCGTGCCCGTCTTTGCGCGGGGAGAGTTGAGCGAACTCTTTCTCCCAATAGCGCAGCGTTGATGCGGGTACACCGGTTTCTGTCTCTGTCTCGCGCAGCGAGTAATATATCTTGCTATCTTCCATTATTTGCAGATCTTCAGCTTCTTACCTTCGCGGATATTATCGCTTTGCAGGCCGTTCCATGCCTTGAGTTGTTTGACCGTGCAGTGGAATTTCTTGGCGATGCCTCCGAGCGTGTCACCCCGTTTGATGGTGTAATAGGTGACGCCATTGACGCGGTACGCACCCGAGATAGACGTCACTTTGGCGAGGTCGATCTCTGCGCGGCGGTTATTGATGAGGCTGTCCGCTTTGTAGGCGAGAATCGAGTCCTGCATGTCAATGAACGGTCCTATCTTATCGGCAGGCAGGCATAGCGCGTAAGCGTTTCCTCCGGGGAGGATGTCGCGCGAGTACTGCGGGTTGAGACGCCGTAACTCATCCATCGGAATGTTGAGGTTCTCGCTCACCTGCTGCAGATGCATGCGTTGGGTGGTACGGATGGTGTCGATGATCATGCTCTTCTCTGCCGGTGCCTTACAGATCCCGTGTTCCTGACCGTAGTTCATGGCGTAGTTGGCGGCAATGAAGATCGGCACGTAGTTACGCGTCTCGCGTGGCAGGAAGGGGTAGATAGACCAGAAATCGCGTTTGCCGCCTGCCCGACGAATCGCTTTGTTGACGTTTCCGGATCCGCAGTTATAGGACGCGATGACGAGGTTCCAGTCATGGTACACATTGTACATACTGCTGAGGAACCGACAAGCGGCTTCGGTCGATTTGACGGGATCCATACGCTCATCGACGAGCGAGTTGACCTCGAGTCCGAACAGCTTGCCGGTAGCGGGCATGAACTGCCAGAGTCCTGCTGCACCCACATACGACCGCGCCACGGGGTTGAGAGCCGACTCGATGATCGGCAGGTACTTGAGCTCATACGGCAGGTCATACCGACCGAGCACCTCTTCGAAGAGCGGGAAGTAATACTCGCTCATGCGCATCATGCGTGCCACCTGTTTGGGGCTGCGTTTGACATACCTTAATATGAACGCGCGCACGCGCTCGTTGTACGGCAGTTCGATGACACACGGCAGGGCTTGCAGGCGTGCTTTATAAACCGAGTCGGGCAGGGTGGTGGTGTCATGCACGGCCACGCAGTCGGTGGTGTCCAACCAACGCAGGCTCCAATCCAGCGCACGCATCTCAATGTCGGTCAGGTCACTCTCGTTCCATTTTTCGTAAAACGGAATGACCGGCACGATCGTGTCTTCGGCGAGCTCAAGGCTGTCGAGGATAGCGAGCGAGTCCATCGTCAGGCTGTCCATTATGAAAAGCGAGTCGAGTGCAGGCGCTTGATCGGGCAGCATGAGACTATCCGGCTCTTCGGCACGCAGACAAGTCATCGCGCACAGGGCGCATACTATAAGAAGGATCTTTTTCAAAATTGTATCGCTAATTTGAGTTCAGCACTTTGTCGATGCTGGTAGTCGTAATAAATCTGTGGTTCTACATTGAGTGTGAGGTCGGGCGAGATATCGAAGTCGAACAGTTGCGCATCTACATACGCATCGATGAGGCTGAGCGCATAGGCCACTACTATTGCGAGCGCCGAATAGTCGCGATAACGATGGTAGGTGCTCTGTCGGTTCTTGAGAATGTTCATCCAGTTGCTCGCCCCGCCTACCCGCGCCAGGTCGTAGCCTTCGGGAATAACCGCAATATAACTCTTACTCGGATCTTCGCTCACCGTTCCTGCCTCGTTGTCGTTGTACAGGTCGAGGTAGGCCTGTTTATAACCGCTGTAGCGGTTTTGCATGGACATAATCGCGTATCCGCAACCCATGAACGCGCCATAGACGATCGGCAGTTTCCAGTAGGAGCGGTTGTATATCTGTCCCGCACCGGGCACGATGACACCGAGCCACACCGCCTTTGCCGGATCGGGTTTCCATTCCGTCACGACGGGTTGCGGGATACTGTCTTGCTGCGCATGTGCGGCAAGAGGCAGGATCAGAAGCAATATAATGAGCAATCGTTTCAACGCAGTAAGTCTGCTATGCGGAATAGTTCCTCTTCGTCCTTGAAGGATATAATCATCTTGCCGGCTTGGATCTTCACTTTATGTCCGCTCTTCATGCTTAGCTCGCGCTCCAGACCGAAGTAAGGATTAACCTTTCTCTCTTTGCCTTTCTGGCTCTCGGCTTTCGACTCTTGCGCGAGCGCTTCCACTTTGCGCACGGACAGTCCTTCGCGCAGGATCCGCTGGTAGAGTGCGAGCTGGCGTTCTGCAGAAGGAGAACCGAGGATAGCGCGGGCGTGACCCATTTCAATCTTTTTCTCCTTGATGCCCACTTGTATCTCTGCGGGCAGTTTGAGCAGGCGCAGGTAGTTGGCTACCGTCGCACGTTTCTTGCCCACGCGTTCGGACATACGCTCTTGCGTCAGGTTATAATCATCCATCAGACGCTGGTAAGCAAGCGCTATTTCGATCGCATCGAGGTCTTCACGCTGGATATTCTCGATCAGGGCCCATTCCATAACCTGCTCGTCTTTGGCGGTGCGGATATATGCCGGAATACGTTCGAGTCCTGCCATCTTACTGGCGCGGAAACGACGTTCACCGGCAATGATCATGTACGTGCCGTCTCCATTGTCGCGCAGCGTGATAGGCGAGATGACGCCATGCTCGCGGATAGAGTCCGCCAACTCTTGCAGTGCCTCCTCGTCGAACGAACGACGCGGCTGGTCGGGGTTAGCTACAATGGCGCTTAATTCGATCTCCGAAATCGAACTGCCTCCGTTGGTATCTACATGTGAGGTGTCGATGAGTGCATCGAGGCCTCGTCCTAATCCTGTCCTTTTCATTTGTTTCGTGCAATTAGTTCTTTGGCTAAAGCGGTATATTGTTTGGCTCCTCGTGAGCTGGGGTCATACTCGATCACCGAGACACCATGCGAAGGTGCTTCGCTGAGACGTACGTTACGTGCGATGACCGTGTTGAAAACGAGGCCACCGAAATGGCGCTTGACCTCTTCATACACCTGATTACTCAGGCGCAGACGGTTATCAAACATCGTCAGCAGAAAACCTTCGATCCTAAGCGAGGGGTTCAACTTGGATTTGATGATCTTGATCGTGTTAAGCAGCTTGGCGATGCCCTCGAGTGCGAAGAACTCGCACTGCACAGGGATGATCACGCTGTCGCTGGCGGTGAGCGCATTGACGGTGATCAGGCCCAGAGACGGGCTGCAGTCGATCAGGATATAATCGAACTCATCGCGCAGCTGGTCCAGCACATGTTTGAGCAGTTGCTCGCGGTGCTCCAGGTTCAGCATCTCTATCTCCGCGCCCACCAGGTCGATATGACTCGGGATCATACTCAGGTTCTTCGTGCTCGTCTGTACGATCGCTGCATGCGGATCAATGCCGTTGACCAGGCACTCGTAGATAGTGTTGCTTAGCGCACTGATCTCCACGCCCAGACCCGACGACGTGTTCGCCTGCGGGTCGGCATCAATGAGCAGCACGCGCTGACCGGATTTAGCCAAGGCTGCGGCTAAGTTGATAGAAGTGGTGGTTTTGCCCACGCCTCCTTTTTGGTTGGCTAATGAAATAATTTTACTCATATATGTTGTAGTATTGTTTCTGCTTCAATCTGTCGGCAAGCATAATTGCCGTACCGACAATGGTTCGTTCCGTGGCAGGTACACGGGCGACACCGGAGGTCGTGCCGCTGAATGATGTCTTCGGGTCGCTGTTTCCAACCGGCAAAGCCTATCATCGGATGCGTGGCGCACCAGACGCTTACTGCCCGCAGGCCCACCAGACTCGATAAGTGTTGGTTGGCACTGTCCATGCAGATCATCACATCCAGCATGCGCATCAGTTCGAGCTCCTGTTCGAGTTTCAATTGCCCTGCCACACTCACAGTGTTCGGGAAGACGCAGCTCCACTGACGTAACATCTCGCACTCCACCTCTCCGGCTCCGAAAAGGAAGACACGCGTGTCGTCGTTCGCACCCAACTGCTCGATGAGCTCTTTGGTAACGCGGTACGGCAACATGTTCGAGCGCGACTTGGCGAACGGTGCCAGACCGATCCATCGTCCTTCTTTCTTGCCGTATTGTTTGCGAATGAACTTAGCGGCTTCTTTGTTCACCGGCAGGGCAGTGAATGCATCGTCGGTCTCGAGTCCGGCTCTGCGGAACGCGTCGGCGTAGCGCTCGAACTCTGTGGGCAGTGGCTTCTTACCGATACCCCAGACGGTGATCAGGTGCTTGCGGAGACGACCGTAACGTACGCGCTTCACGCTCTTGCCGCTCAGCCGCATCAGGGTACCGAAGACGCGGGAACGCAACACCGCTTGCAGGTCCACCACCACGTCTATGTCTTCCCGCCATGCGCGCCAAAGGGCCCAGACACCTTTCCAATCCAAGTGGTTATCCACCTCACGGAACTCGACATTCGGCATCGAGGTGAACATAGCACTCAGTTCTTTCTTGCTTGTAATGATAAACCGATCATTCGGATAGCGCCGACTAAGCGAAGCGATCACAGGAACCGTCATCGCTACATTGCCTATCGTTCTCAACCGAATAATCAGGTATGTCATAACATTTTAACAGTTTAACGATTTAACCGTTTAACGTAAATCAGTGATCTTACTAAAATCCTGATCGCCGTAGTCGAGGTTTTCGCCTCCCATGCCCCAGATGAAGGTGTAGTTATGGGTGGCAGCAGCCGAGTGAATGGACCATTCGGGCGAGAGCACCGCTTGGTTACCCTTCATCCATATATGCCGCGTCTCCTCTACCTCGCCCATGAAATGGCACACCGCCTGCTCTTCGGGCACTTCGAAATAGAAATACGCCTCCATACGACGGCTGTGTACGTGTGCCGGCATGGTGTTCCATACGCTACCCGTTGCCAGTTCGGTCATACCCATTTGCAGCTGACAGGTCGGCAGCACTTGGTTCACGAGCATCTTATTGATATCGCGTTCGTTGGACATCTCCAGACTACCCATATGCGCTACCACCGCATCGGCTTTGGTCACTTTGCGATTCGGATACGCATAATGTGCAGTGGTCGAATTGAAATAGAAGAGTGCAGGCTTATTTGCATCCAGACTCTCGAATTTCACCTCACGGTCACCGCGGCCGAGGTAGAGCGCCTCTTTGTAATCGAGTTCGAACACTTCGTCACCGGCTATCACACGACCCTTACCGCCTACATTGAAGATACCCATTTCGCGGCGGGTGAGGAAGAACGGAGCCTTGAGCGGGTCGATGGCTTCGAGCAGCAGGGTCTCACCCACCGGCATCGCACCGCCAACGATCATGCGGTCATACATCGAATAGACCATGTTCACTTCGTTCTTGGCAAACACGCGCTCAATAAGGAAATCCTTACGCAACCGCGTGGTGTCATAACTCTTGGCGTCAATAGGGTTCGACGCGTACCGTACTTCATAATTTGTTTTCATATGCTAATGTATTTGATATTCTTGTTCCAATTCGCGTTGCCGCTTTTGCTCCTCTTTGAGGGCTTCCTGACGGGCTTTCTCCGCTCTCTTCTTGTTTCTTTCCGCTTTCAACTTTCCACTTTCACCTTTCTTTATGGGCATGTACCACCCTAAGTTCAGACTCAAGTCCATCGGGCTGGCCATGCTGTAGGGGTCGGTGACCGAGGTGCCAAAGACACCACCGAACGAGTAGTCGAAGCGTATTTCGAGTTCATATACCCCGGCATGCTTCGTGCGCACGTAGAATCCCGTTCCTGCCGCCAGACCCCAGTCGAAGGGCTTGTCGATGCTGTGCCGCTCGTCCACTACGCAGTAACCGATCTGCGGGCCGAGGTTGAAGATCCAACGGCATATATCGCTACCGAAATTGAGGTGCATAAGGATCGGTACTTCCACATAATGCAAACTGTGACTGGTGTACGTGCCCTCCTCGCTGCCTACACGCCAACCGCGATGCTGGTAGTTCACTTCCATCTGGAAAGCGCAGCATTTATGTCCGGCATAACGGAAGGTAAGACCTCCGTTACCGCCCAACACGCATGCGCTGGTGATAGGCGACATATAAGCCTGCGTCGGCACGAACATAACCGTGCTGGCTGTCACTCCTCCGTGCGCACCGATCCAATACTCGGGTGTCTTCAACCGAGGCTGCGCATGTAATGGTGATAGGTGATAGGTGATAGGTGATAGTAAAAAAACAATCACCATTAACCTATAACCAATAACCCTTAATATGTCACAACGTGCACGCATGCGTTTTGATAACCGCCTTCATTCACTTGCGTCCAATATATATCTGATTGCAATCCGTTCACCGCCTCACTTCTCACAGCGCTAGCGGTCTCACTTCTCACTTCTATCCACTTCACCAGCGCCCGCATCAGGTCGTAGCCGAGCAGGTCATAGCGCGGGGTCTCACTCACGTGCCCGCCGACGAAGGTCTGCTCCCACAGCGCGTCATACGCAGCATGGTCGGCGTTGCTCTTGAATACCGACGTATAGACTTGCGGCAGGTCGAGATGCTCTTTCTGCCAACTGTACTGACTGATGATGCGCAGGCGGTAACCCGCTGCCTGCAGTTTAGCCAAGTGCGGCAAGACCATTCGTACGTTCTGGATGCGGTCTGAGTGCAGCACGATAATGTTCTCTTTGGTTGCATCCAAGGCATGTGTGCACGAGTCCACCATCAGGTCATGCAAAGCAAGACTCGTCAGCGTCATGCCATTCGCTTGTATCTGCTTACGCAGTATGCGTACGGACGGAGCGATATCGGCATCGCGCACCTCTACCGCCACACAATGAATCGTGCTGTCTTTGGAGAGCAACCACGCACACAGACTGTCTGCTTCTTGGGTATCGGTCGAATTGAACTGCATCACCTGCGGGTGCGTAGCCAAGTCAATATCATCGCTGAAAGGCAGCAGCAGCGGCACCTGATGCGCTGCGCACCATGTAGCCATCCGTTCGATCTGAATAGGGTAGATCAGACCCAACACACCCCGCACGCTATCCAGTTCGGTACTGTCACATAGCGCCTGCACGCGACGTTCACTGCGTTCGCTGTCATACACGCGCAGACGGTATAGGGTAGAGTCATTCTGCAGGTCATGCAGTGCCAGCAAAGCACCTTGATAAAACTCCAGCATCCGCTCTGCGTTCCCGCTTCGTTTGGGTTGCTGACTCTCAAACGGTAAGAGCAACGCCAACTCAATCACCCGACGGCTATCCGAAAGAACAGAGTCCTGTGCAGGAAGAATAGTGTCTGTCGGGATAACGGTATCCCGGGATACCGGAAGAACGGTGTCCCCGCTAACCGCTTCGCTGGAAGCGAGCCCGTGGCCGTCACCACTAACCGTTATTGTTTCGGTTATTACGGTCTCAACGACTTGCGGCTTGCTCTCAATGATCACCGGACGTCCCGTCGGCAGATAGAGCATCTCGCCGTAATGCACACCCCGCTCACGCAGTTGCGGATTAAGGCGAACGATATCGTTCTGCGACACGTTGAAATTGACTCCGATGCGGTACAGACCGATACTCTTCTCCACTTCGTATTTGTACACCTCTTCCCCGTTGATCGTATCCAAAGGATAGTTCAACAACTCCTGCGCCTGTACGGTCAGAATACAGAGTACAGAATACAGAGTACAGATTATTAATGCTTTACTTTTCATATCGTTTTTTTCGAATTATCCAAACCAAACCACCTATCAATGCCAGGATTGCCACCGGACTGATGGTGCTGACTAATTGCACTTTGAGTCGTTCGTCGTGTGCGCGGCGGTCATTGAGCAGGCGTAGCGCCACCGTTTTCTCGCGCAGGCTGATCAGTCCTTCGCTGTCCGTCAACCACAACACCGCATTCGCAATAAAATCGCGGTTACTGAACTGCATACCGCTGTAGCGGTCGTACCCCATCGGTAGGGCTTGTCCTTTCTGCACCTCGTTCATCAACACGCTTCCGCTTCCGATCACCACCTGCCGCGTCTTGACACTCTGTTTGATGATCCCGCTAACCGCTAACCCCTCACCACTAACCGTTACACCCTCCGGCACCATCCTATGCGCAAAAGCGCTGTTGAACGTACCTTCCATCGACACCGCGATTGGCACGTATTGGTACTGGAACGCCTTCATGTCGGGGTTCATGTCGTTCAGGTTCACCTCTCCGGGCGTAGCCGTGACGCGGCTGGCGGTGCTGGTGGCGAGCAAGATACGTTTCTCTATTCCGTCTTCGCCTCCCACGGCATCGAGCGGACTGACGAACGTGCTCATGACCTGTCCCAGACTGCGTGTGATGGGTGATCCTTCGCTGGTCAGCAGCAGCGGTGCGTACGTCCACGGCATGGGTTGCAGGTTCGGTTGCTGCGGGTCGTTGCTCACGTTCACTGCGATAGGCAGACACTGGATGTCTTGCACTAAAGCGGGGTTAACGCGGATACCGTATTTGAAGAGCATCTCCGTCAGACCCAAGTCCAGCGGTAGGATAGGGGTGAACCCGTCGCTCTGCAGCACTTGTTCGCTGAACCGTACGCCGTTGAGTGCCCATAGTACGGCACCGCCTCGCATGATATACTGGTCGATGATGAACCGCTCTGCTTCGCTGAACGCCTCTTGCGGATTCGCAATGATGACTGCTTTATATCCGTCGAGTATATCTCCCCTAACCGCTAACCCCTCACCGCTAACCGTTATACTTCCGCGGTCCACCGCGAAGTATCGACTCAGTGCGGTCATCAGGTCGTAGGTATGTGCCTCATCGGGTTCACCGTGCCCTTCGAGGATCGCCACGCGCGGGGTCTCGGTTTGTTGCAGCAGGTGTAGCGCTTCCATGAAAGCGAACTCGAGCTGCTCGATGCTGGCGTTCAGGTTCTCTTCGCCGCTCAGCCCGCGCGTGTTCTTAAGCAGTGTCACCACCGCGCGCCTGCCCTTATAACGCATCAGCGCGTAGGGATAGACGGTCGTCTGTGCCGTCTTGCCGTTCTGCTCCCGCTCATGGATGATGATCGGGTGCAAACCAAGAGAGTCCCCGCTAACCGCTAACCCCTCACCTCTAACCCTTACGATGTCTGCATAGACATCGAGTTCCTCGATGGTCTCTTCCGTCGCTTTCTTGAGTCTTCGGAAACCGGCATTCAGATCTCCGTCCAGCAGCAGCGTCACCTCTATCGGTGCATCCGTCTGCCGAAGCAGGTTCTTGCTTGCCTCGCTCAGACTATACCGCTTATCGTCCGTCATGTCCCAACGGAACGTCCATGCCTGTACGCTGAGAGTACAGAGCAGGGCGCATGCCCAGAGAATATGTCGTGATGACGTAATCACGTAATAACGATTTAACGACCACTAACCACTAACCGTTACTTCTTAATCCGTTCCCAAACTTCCGGGTTAATCACTACCGGATACTTCTCACGCAGCACCTTGATCCACTCGGCCTCCAGATAGTCCTGGTAGTCGGTGGTCACTTTGCCTTTCTCGTCTTCCCAACAAGCGGGCGCTTTGAGCAGTTTACCAACACACACTACCTCCGGCAGGTCCTCTTTGGGGGTGAACTCGGCGTTCTTGTCTTTGAAACCGAACTTGTCGATAGCGGCGTTCTTACCTTTCTCCCACAGGCCGTGTTGCGTCTTGACATAGGTCACGCTATCGTTGTTGATGCGGCGGGCGATATAACTCTGGATCGAGTCCTTGTCGGCATTCTTGATAATGTTCTGCGCAGCCTTGGCGCTACTCTTGTCCTTGGCTTGAATGAGGTAGCCTTTCCAACGCGGAGCCTCCCAGGTGTAGTTCTTCTTGTTCGCTTTGAAATAAGCGTCCAGACCTGCAGTGTCCTTGGCTGCCTTGTCCCATACTTCACGCAGCGACACCTCGAAGAGCAGAATACCGTCATGGTACTCTTGCACGAGGTTCTTGAGATCCGGATATTTCCCCTCTAGATGCTCATCGGCATAAGCCTTCACATCTGCATCGCTCATCTCTTCCGGCAGGTTATACTCGGCACGCGTCTTGCGGATGAAACTCTTGTCTGCCTCTTTCGCGCGCTCATCGCGTTGTATCTGACGAGCCACTTGCGCACGCATCGAGTCGAGCGGTTGGATGCCGCGTTCACCCTCTTTATAGATGATATGCCAACCGTAGGCAGTACGGATCGGTTCGCTGATGGCACCAACAGCCATGCTGAACGTTGCATCTTCGAACGGTTTAACCATCATGCCTTTGCCGAACCAACCGAGGTCACCGCCACGCATGCTGCTGCCGCGGTCATCTGACTCACGTTGTGCTACTTCGGCGAAGTTGTCCGCGTTCACCTCTTTGAGGATAGCATCGATCTCTGCTTTCTTGGCTGCGTCCAGACTATCTGTCGAACCTTCACCGCGCGGAACCATCTTCATGATATGACGTGCTTTCACCTCGATGTGCTCACGCTCTTCTTCTACTAATACGAAATGGAAACCGTATTGGGTGCGGAAGACCTTGCTGATTCGGCCTACCGGTGTGTCATACACTGCCTCTTCGAGCGGATAGACATAACGGAACGGGGTGATCCAACCCAACTCACCGCCTGTCTCCTGTACGTTCGGGTCGGTGCTCACTTCGCGGGCTACTACGTCAAAAGCCTCTACCGGCAGACGTTTCTCAACCTCGATCCATTTACCTTTCACTTTTTTCTTTTCCATCTTCATCTTGCCGATCGTCACGCGCTCACGGGCGTCGTTGATCTTTGCCAGCGCTTCGGCTTCGGCTGCACTGTCGGCATTCAGCGGGCACTGGATAGCGATATGCGCCGCACGACGGTCTTTGGACATATGACGCCAACTCATCTCTACCAGACTGTCCATCGCTGCTTCATCCTGCAGGTACTTGGGCGTTGCCTGCGCACGGTAACCCTTCAACTCTTTCTTGAAAGCCTCGGTCGTGTCGATACCCTGACTCTCCGCTTCCGCCACTTTGAGCTTGAAATTGATGAACATATCCAGGTACTCGTCCATCGTCTTGGGGTCGATAGCACCTGCCTGGTTGTTCTTCTCATAGATGTACAAAAACTCCTCTGCGCTGACCGGCTTACCGTTGATAGTCATCAGCGTCTCACTCTGTGCGAAGCTCATCATACTCATAGCCACCGCACCTAAAAATAACATACTTTTTTTCATAATTATTTAACGTTTTAACGATTTAACAGTTTAACGATTTAACGGCTTCCCGCGCTATGTGCGCATAAAAAGCGTGCAAAGATACAACTTTTTTTTGATATATGCAAGAAAAAAAAGGAAAAAGTGCCCCGGAGGACACTTTTTCGTTTCCGCTTAGTTGCGCGGATGCTCGGCGTCGTACGCTTCGCCGCATACCTTCCAGAGGTACTGCTTGAAGGTGGTAGCACCTCCGTAGGTGTCCTTCTGTGCGAGGAAGGCCTGTCGGTCGGCGTTGATCGTCGAGAGGTTCGAGTTGCGGGCTGCTACAGCAGCTGCAACGACCGAGAAGCGGGTGCGAGCCATCATCTCGTCTTGCGACGGAGCGGTGGAGCGCTTGTACGCATCCTGGCCCTTGATGTACAGACGAGTACAATCCGGGTTGGTGGTGGCTGCCGAGCGGTGGGTACCGATGAGGTACGTACCGCAGCTGTGGCCGTTCCGTACTTTGGGTTTGCTCAAAGCACCGGATACATAGTCGATACCGTCTGCATACTTAACTTTTCCCATAGCTTAAGGTTTTTTTAAGGGTTAAAAAAACGTTAAAACGTTAAATGGTTAAAATGGTTTTTATTCCATAAAAACGTTAAACTGTTAGCTCATTCTTTTTAGTCCTGAGCGTTTTGGGACTTGTGCTTTTGGACGTGGTAGAAGCCGAGGGTGAGGATCTTGAGGATGACCTCAAAGAGGACTTGGGTCCAATCAGGCTTCTGATCCGTCTGTGATTGTGAGTTGTGCGTTTTCATCTTCGTAGTATAATTCAAGTTGGTTAAAAAAGACATCCAAGTTTGCCATTCCGGTCATGTCGAGCAGGATGCAACCGGTGGAATGCTCGGGGATGGCTCCGCGGTGGATGCGTATGCCGAGGCGGGGTGTGCCATCGGGAGCGAAGACCTCTTGTACCTCGGGGAGGAACTTCTTGAATTTGGGCGACCACGTGCGGTCGAGAGGGTACGTGCCTGCGGGGATGATGAACTCGGCGTTTTCAAGGGTCGGAAAGGAGAGGTGCTCGGGTGCGCCTTCCTTATTGAGGAGGTCAAAGGCGAGTGTGCCGGTGACGGCTTTGCCGGAGGGCTTATTGCGTTGGAGGGTCAGTGTTATCATGGGTTAGGGGTTAGTGGTTAGGGGTTAGGGGTTAGGGGTCTTCTGGTCGACTGGTCAACTGGTCGACTGGTTATTTTCTCTTTTTGTAAACGTAATCAATGCCGAAGAGGGCACCGGCGAAGGTGGCGGTTTCGCCGAAGGCTACAAGGAGGGATTC
>Ga0310690_10004538_pt1 | contig 19618 bp, 23 predicted proteins | sample AusTroGonzalo_MG_2_FD_207661 | JGI IMG/M metagenome (GOLD analysis project Ga0310690, IMG submission 207661) | Bovine rumen microbial communities from tropical cattle in Woodstock, Queensland, Australia - Gonzalo_04 (v2) (version 2) | ecosystem: Host-associated > Mammals > Digestive system >...
ATTTTTTCCCTCCCCTAGATTTCAAATCGAATTTTTGGCCGTAGAGGGGCCATAACATAGCCCGGATAGTGATTGCAACACGAAAGCGGCCCGCCTTAGCCGTTTCCGGGCTTAATTAAGGCGCATTGAGAGGCAGGTGCATGATGAACAAAAAGAAATTAACGAAGGCCCAGGAGCTATGCGCAGGAGTGAAGCCGGAGATCAGAGAAATGGCCGAGACTCTGGCAGACGCGGTGCTCGCTATGCAGGAGAAGATTGAGAAAGAGATTCCTGCATACAAGGATATGCCGCTGGCGCAGGAGCTGACCACCACCCAGGGCGAAAAGGCTATGAAGCAAAATCCCGCTGTCCAGGAGTTCCGGGCAACCGTCCGAGACTATGCGGCGGCGCTGGATAATCTGCAGGATATTCTTTCGGAGAACAAAGCCCCCACGCAGATCTCCGACATGGCAGAGCTCCGGAAAAAGTTCAAGGTGGCTAAATGAGCGAGCTTAAAGGCTCAACAGCGCCGAGGGTGTACACAAGACCGCTCCGCAAGCTGACTTCCCGCACCTCTTTAGGATATGCGGCTATCGAGTACGCGAACACGGTCCTGCATAAAGAGCTTTACCCCTGGCAAGAGTGGGCGCTGATTCATTCGCTGGAGATCGTGGGGAGCCTGGCGAAGGAATGGCATTTCAGATATAGGACGGTTTTGTTTTTAATCAGCCGGCAGAACGGCAAGACGGTGCTTTCCGAAGTGTTGGCATCGTTTTTTTTGAACGTTCTCCAAAGTGAGAGCATCTTCGGCACATCTCTTTCGCTGGATAAAGCGGAGGAGGTTTGGGAAGCGGTGATCCGAGATCAGGAATACATCCCGGAGCTGGCCGCTGACATTGAGCGAGTGAGCAGGACAAACGGGAACAAGCGCCTGATACTGACGGAAAATCGACAGTACAAGGTCGGAGCCCCCACAAGACGGGCAGGCCGTGGCGATTCGAATGACCTGGTTATGCTGGATGAGGTCCGTGAGCATCGGGATTGGGAAACCTGGTCCGCTGCAGCTGCTTCCACGAACGCAAAGCCGAACGCCGTGATTTTCTGTTTCAGTAATGCCGGTGATCCTGATTCGATAGTGTTAAGGCAGCTCCGTAGTCAAGCTATGGCCGAGATAGAGGGCACATCTGCGCAGGATTTTGGCGGCGATGTTGACGGTGGGTCGTTAGGTCTTTTTGAGTGGTCCGCCGCTGACGGTGCGAAGACTGACGATCCTGAAGCGCTGGCCCAAGCAAATCCCGCTTTGGGTTACGGCCTCTTGACTATGCGAGCTTTAATGGCAAACAGAGCGACATTCCCGGAAAATAAGTTTCGGTCGGAATGTATGTGCCAACAGGTCGAAACGGTCCTTCCGAATCCGTTCCCGGACGGATCATGGGAGAATGCGCTTGATACGGAGTCACAAATCGCACCGGAGAGCCCGCTTTTTTACGGACTTGACCTGTCACCAGACAGGCGGTGGTCTTCCATCGCGGTCTGTGGTATGCGCGAGGACGGAAATTATCACATCGAGGTTATCGCGAGACGGCCCGGGACGGATTGGGTCGTGGATTGGTTCCGAGAAAGAGCTGTTCGCGGGAAAATGAGCGTCGCTTTTCAGACAAGGGGTGCGCCTGCTGCCGGACTCGGTGAAATGGTCTGCACTCTTCCAAACGTTGAGCGGATTGCAATCGAAGGCGGCGAGCTTACGAACGGTTGGGGGCGCTTTTATGACGCAATCTCCATCCATGCACCGCAGAAAGACGGCGAAGCTCCGCGGAGAGGGCTTAGGATTTATCACCTTGCACAGCCTGTTCTTGATACGCCGGCAAAGACCTGTCAGCTTCGGAACATTGGCGGCGGCGTAGAGCTCCCTGACCGCACAAAGAGCCCGGACGATATTGCTCCGCTGTTCGCATGCTTCTGTGCGTTTGCGGCGGCGACGCGGATTAAGTCTGAAAAGAAAATCTATGAGTCCTCTTATGCGCAGGGCGCGGGGGTGTTGTTTATATGATGGATTATGTGCTTCCCTTTGTTGACTGCGAAGATCCTTATTGGCAAGCGGAGTATGAGAAGGCCATCGGGAAAAATATTGATATATCACGTTTCCGACCTTTTGGCACTCTCCGATATGCTTTCCGCTCTGTGGCGGTGAATATGCCGTTCATTGATCGGATCGTCCTGATCGTGAGCGCTCCGTCGCAGGTCCCAGAATGGGTAAACCGCGACAAAGTGAGGATCGTTCTGCATGAGGACTTTATGCCGGAAATACACCGGCCAACGTTCTCCAGCTCCGCGATTGAGTCGGACATGTGGCGGATCGATGGTTTGTCTGATCGATTTGTATACGGAAATGACGATTTTTTCGCGCTTCGTCCGATGGATGAGGGCGCGTTTTTCGATGGTGAAAGGCCGCGCTTGTGTTTCAAGGAGTCGGATTACCACGTGCAGAATATTTTCCGCCGGAGCTGCCGGAACGGAATGGACCTGGCTGCGGATGCTGCGGGTGTACCGCGGACGGATAAATGGACTCTCCTGAAGCCTCAGCACTGCATGAAAGGGATCCTGACGCGGCACATGAAGGAAGTCGGACAGATCTGCGGGGATCGGATTGATTCCACCGTGACGGCACAGCGTACCAGGCAGAACGTGACCGGCTATATTTACAACTATTTCGCCATGTACAAGGGCGAATATGCACCGTTTGGCGCGTCCTTCGAGTATGTCCGCATAAATAACGACTTCGGCCCGGTGGTCAGAAGCGTGGCGGAGAGAAAGACGGACATGATTTGCATAAATGACGCTGGCGATCTGGACGCGGAGCACTATTCTGCGGCATGTCGGGCGCTGGCGGAGTGTTTTGAGCACATCTTCCCAGAAAGGTCTGTTTATGAAAGCTAAGAAAACAGAAGCGAGGTTTTTTCGCATCATTATCCCGACATATAACGGCAAGGAGTTCCTGCCGCGCATGGTCGAGACGATCCGCGGACAAAGTATCGATGATTATCACCTGATCATCGTAGACGACCAGAGCACGGATGGAATGACACCCGAAGTCGCGGAGAGTCTGAACCCTGATTTGCTGATTCGCATGGAGAAAAAAGGCTATGCAGCGGGCGCACGTAACGAGGGAATGAAATACTTCACGGATGATACATACACGCTGTGGCTCGATGACGATGACATCTTGATCGACGATGACGCGCTGAAAAAGCTGAAAGAGTGCGCGGAAGCGAACAATCTCCCCGACATCGTGCGTTTTAACTTCATAAAGACGGCACTTTCAACGGGATTGCGCGGAAGACATCACGACCGCTACCCGGATCCGATCACTCCGGCGGACATCTGCAAAGAGGTTCAATGGGGGATGCCGTGGACGAAGGCCGTCCGATCTGAAAAGTGTGTGGAGTTCCCGGAATGGTTGTCTGTGGATGATTGTTTCCAGCATATCATGCAGTGTGATGTCTGCGAGACGGCAGCGGTCGTCCACGATGATCTGTATGAGTGGTTGGTGCGGGATAATTCCACAACGACCTCAGTAGTAAACGTTAGAAGAGACTCCGGCTTTTATCTGGAAGTAGGAACGCTGATGCGAAAGCGTGAGCAGATGCGTCACGAATGGGCGAGGGAAGCGATTGACGCGCGGATCGCCTGGCTTAAGCGGCGGAATTTAGTAGGAGGATGAGGCGATGGCTTCAATTATGGATAGGCTTCGGGCGATTCTCAGACCGACGGTCGTGCAGATCTCGCTTGGAAGCGACGCTCCGACGCAGGTGCTGAATTATACTGCGAGCAAACTGTATCAGACGCAGGACAACCTGCAAGCGGTGGTCAATTTTCTATCAAATAGTATCGCCCAGCTCCCGCTGAAGGTGTACACGCGTGACGGCGAAAATGACCGCAGACGCGACCGTAATTCTGTTGCGGCTCAACTTCTGTGGCTTCCGAACAGGGATCAGACGGCTTATGAGTTTATTAGAGCGCTTGCGGTTGAGTATTACGTTTTCGGCTGCGTATATGTTTGGGTGGCGGTCGATGCGGACTCGTCATCTGGTTATCAAATGCGGATTATACCTTCCGAATGGGTGCAGGAGGCCGTGGGCGGCACTCGGTACGCGCCGGACGCGATACGGGTATCAACGAAGAATGGCATGTGCGTGGAGATCCCGCGCGAGGAGTTTGTCTGCTTCAAAACATACAGCCCTGGAAATCCCGGAGGGTATATCTCCCCGATCAGCGGTCTGCGTCAGACGCTTCAGGAACAAATCGAAGCGGGCAATTTCCGGAAACAGCTTTGGCATAGTTCCGGCAGACTGAATGCGCAGATCACAAGGCCGAAGGATGTCGCACCGTGGGACGAAAACGCGCGGAGGACTTTTGCAGAGGCTTTCCGGGAGGCGTGGGGCGCTGGTGGTGACAAGGCAGGATCGATCCCGATCATGGAGGACGGGATGGAGATCAAGCCCTTCAATACTTCGTTCAAAGAGAGTCAATGGGCGGAATCGGTCAAGCTCTCTCGCGAGAGTGTTGCGGCGGCGTACATGATCAATCCGTCCCTGGTATGGCACAGCGACACGCAGACATACGCGAGCAGCAAGGATAACGCGCGAGCCCTTTATGCGGAGTGCTTAGGGCCTGTGATTCAGATGATCCAGCAGAGGATCAATGCCTTCCTGCTGCCGATGGTCGGAGCTTCGGATCGGACTTATGTCGAGTTTGATCTCCGCGAGAAGCTGAAGGGATCCTTTGAGGAGAGAGCGTCTATCCTTCAGAGTGCAGTCGGCGGCCCGTGGATGACAAGAAACGAAGCGAGAGCGGACAACAACCTCCCGCCGCTTGAGGGCGGTGATGATCTGATCGTCCCGCTGAACGTGACCGAAGGCGGACAGGCGAGCCCGACGGACACACACATGGACGAGCAGGAGCCGATGACTGCGGAGCCCGCACCCTTGAAGATGCGGAAGAAAGCAGATGCCTCCCGGACGCGGGTAAGCGCCACGCAGAAGGAAGAGGAGAGCATCGCGAAGGCTTTGAGCAAGTTCTTTAAGCGTCAGGGCGACAGTGTGATCCCGCGGATCGGAGCAGATTCCGATGATTGGTGGAATGGCAAGCGCTGGGATAAAGAGCTTGCTGACGACCTCGAACCGCTGATCCAGAAGGTTGCAGACGCACACGGGACCAGCATGGCGAAACTGATCGGATCGGAATACGACACCGAGCAGACGAGAAACTATCTTCGGAAGGTCGCAGAAGGACGCGCAGCGGCGATCAATGAAAGCACTCGGCGCAAACTTCAGGAAGTGATCGACGAAGCGGCTGAAGACGAGGAAGAGGATGAGGAGCACACGCCGGCGCACGTTTTTGATGTTCGCGAAAATGCGCAGTCGGAAGCACTCGGACATTATCTCGCGCTTGCTGTGGTCGGCTGGGCGGCGATGCACGAAGCGCCGGAGCAGGCAAAGCAGCAGGGAATCAACAAGAAGATTGAGAAGATATGGGTGACGGGTGACAACCCGCGAAGCTCTCACGCACTGATGAACGGCGAGACGGTTCCGGTCGGTGAGGCTTTCTCAAACGGAGCATTCTGGCCGGGTGATGACAACCTGGAGCCGGACGAAAGCTGTTACTGTAATTGCACCACGGAAGTGATCATCACGGAGGAGTAAAAATGAAAATCAAAAGTTTTGAAGTCAAATACAAGGACGAGGGCAACGGCCAGATCGAGGGCTATGCGAGCACATGGATCCGTCGTCCGGACAGTTATGGCGATGTTGTGAAGCAGGGAGCGTTCACGAACACCTTAAAGACCCGCTGGAATGGTGGCGTAGGTATTCCGCTTCTGTGGGCGCATCAGATGAACGAGCTGAAGTCCTTCATTGGAACGGCTACGGCAGACGAGGATGACAAGGGACTGCATTTCGTGGCAGATTTCGATGCTACGGAAGAGGCGCAGAGAGTCCGCGAGCTTTACAAGGACGGACGGCTTCGCAGTTTTTCTTTCGCCTATGACACGCTTGAGGAAGGTCTGGTCACGTTAGAGGACGGAACGAAGGCGAACGAGCTGCGCGAGCTCGATCTGTTTGAGATCTCTTGTGTGACCGTACCTGCAAATGACGATGCGCAGGTGGTAGATGTCAAGTCCGGCAGACGCAACAGCAAGAAGGACGAAGACGCGATCAAACAGGCTATAACGCTTTTACAGGGCGTTTTAGATAGCACCGATGATGGAGAGGACGAACCGAAAGACAACCCGGCGGGGGAGGATCAGAAGGGAAGCAATCCTGAAGCGGAAAAGGTACTTGATTTTATTCAGAAACTGAAGGAGGAAGAAACACGATGAACCTGAAAGAACAGCTCGAAGCAAAGAAAGCCGAGCTCAAGGGTCTTGAGGCATCCGTCAAGGAAGGCAACGAGGAAGCAATCAAGTCCAGCACGGAGCTCATGGAAGAGATCGAGAGACTCGATGATCTTGTGAAGAAGGCCGAGAAAGCCGAGAAGATGCTTGAAAACATTGGAAAAGATGAGAATGCGAAAGCCGAGGAGGATGAAATGACCGATCTGCACCTGGAAGACCTGAAGACCGAGAAGGGCTCCCGTTCCTTCGAGATGAAGGCATACAACGATAACGAAGCGATGGGCCTGACCCGTATCGCTGACACTGACAAGAACGTGGTTGATCCCCAGCCTGAGCTGACCGTGCGCGGCCTGTTCGGCGCTGAGACCATTAGCGGCAACGCTCTGACCTACTTCGTGACCGGCAATCTCGAGGGCACCATTGGTGTCGTGAACGAGGGTGCGGCAAAGAATCAGATCCACATTCCCTATGAAGCAAAGACCGTAGCACTCGAGAAGGTTGCGGCATTTATGAAGGAGACCGATGAGCTCCTGAGCGATGCGGCATTCCTGGAGACTGCTCTGCGCAACCGTGGAATCTATGAGTTCAGAAAGGCTGTTGAGGAGAATCTGGTCGATTCCCTGATCGCTTCCGGTGTGCAGGCTGGTCAGAGCACCATTTCCTTCGACAACATTCTGAAGGCAAAGCAGGCAGTCAGAACCGCTACCGGGTATGCTCCCGATGCTCTCCTGATCAATCCCGCTGACCTTGAGACCCTGCTTCTGAGCAAGGACAGCAATCAGCAGTACCTGCTGGGCGGCCCTGCTTACGGCAGCTACGGCAACGGCGCATACGCTGCAAATCCCCGCATCTGGGGTCTGAACGTGGTCGAGTCCCAGGCAGTTCCCGAGGGCGCTGCAATCGTCGGTGCGTTCAAGGCTGGCGCTTCTGTTGTCACTAAGGCAGGCGAAGGCCTCCGCGCTGAGGTTTCCAACAGCGATCAGGACGACTTCATCAAGAATCGCGTGACCGTCCGCATCGAGGAGAGAATGGTGCTCGCCACCAGAGTTCCCGATGCGTTCGTGCTGGTCGGCACTGTGGCTTCCAGCTCTTAAGGAGGTCTTTATGCTGAAGGTTTACATGTATCGCGGCCGGAAGCATTACTTTGACGACAAAACGGCTCCTGCGGGCGCTGTTGAGGTAAAGGCAGAGGAGCCCGCAAAGGCTCCCGAGCCTGAGCCCGTAGTCGAGCAGAAGGAAAAGAAGGTCGCGAATAAAGCGAAAGCGCCTACTAACAAGGCGAAGAAAGGAACCACAAAATGAGTGCTACATTAACGCCCTGGGGCTATTCCATCGAAAGCGACGCGGATCTTCCGGCTCTTCTTACGGATGCGGAGTTCGATGCGCGTACTGCGTCGAAGTATGACGGAGATACACGGATCGCTCCGGGGATTAGTGCTGCGTCAATGTCTATTCGGAATTATTGCGGATGGCATCTTTTCCCGTCCGAGTCGTGCGTGTTTAATGCTACGTTTTTCGACAGGCGGGTGACGAGAGCCGGTTCCCATGTACAGATTCAGCTCCCGGCAAGATTTGTAAGCGCGGTGGCTAGCGTTAAGATCGGCGATGTGTCCTTTGAGGACTTTTCCGTAGATCCTGCCGGCCTTCTCCGCGTTTTCGGGGTTGATTTTGCCTTCATCGGTCTCCATACGCCGATTGAGGTGAAATACACTGCCGGAGTGTCTGAAAGCATGGCTGGAGCGATCAAAGATGTTGCGGCGGCGCAGATCACTCATGCAGTAGCGCAGAGCTATGGTGTCACTTCGGAAGCATCTGGCGGAGTATCGATCACTTATAACAACAGTTGGGCGCAGGGAGGACAGGCAGGAGCTCTTTCGGACTATGCAAAGGAAATCCTGAATGCGTACAGGTTGCAGGGGGTGTATTGATATGCTGAGTTTTTGGAGAGACACCATCACAAGAATCAGACCCGCCACAAAGACCGAGCGCGGATCTACTGTTCCCGATTGGGAGCATGCAACGACGAAAGATGTCTCCGGCTGTTCCGTTCAGCCTGCGAGCACATCACTGTCTGAAGATGGTCGCGTTATGGCCCTGGCTGACGGGCTGACGGCGTATGTCCCAAAAGATGCGGATATAACCGCGGGCGACCGGATCGAGTACAATGGCAAAACCTACACGATCAACGGAGACCCGAGACAATGGCCTTCCGCTACGGGAGGTCTCGATCATATCCAGCTTAATCTGATGAGATGGAGCGGCTGATGGCAAAACAGATCAAGATAGAATTTTTCTCCGAAGGATTCCACGACATACTCGTTTCCGAAGGTGTTCGGGCGCTTGTCGATGAGGCGGCGACCGGCATTCAGGAGCGAGCAAACGGGAATTTGCAGGAGCAAAGCGAAGGTTATAAGAAGACCGTGATGATCGGAGGATTTGGCGGCGGTCGTTGGGTTGGCTTCGTGCAGCCTATTGATCGCGCGGCGGCTCTGGCTGAAGCGGAATACAATGCACTATCGGGAGCGGTTTAATATGATTATTCCTATTGCAATCGACATAGAAAACGAAATCAGGGAGGCTTTAACGCCTTATGTGACGGTGTACTGTCGTCCGCTCCCTGCGCAGTTTACCGTCCCCAGCATTGAGATCAGGAAGATCGGCGGATCGGAGCGAGACACAATCAATTCGTTCATGGTGACGCTATACGCGAGAGCGGAAAGCGAAGCTGCGGCGGATGAATTGCTTCGGAAAACGGTCGGACTGCTTAAGACCATCGCAAAGAAGCAGTCGTCAGCTCTTCGACATGTAACTATTAACGCAGGCGGCAGTTGGGGCAACGACCCGGCACGGCCTGACCTGGCTATGTGCAGCGCGACGCTTATCGTTGTCGCTCACGAAACGACTATGGAGGTATAAGAAAATGTCTGACGTTTTACTCGGCATTGGTCTTGCTACGGGTATGTTTTATCATGCTCCGGTTGGCACGACTTTTCCTTCCTACCCGGCAGAGGCTCTTGCAGCCGGATGGAAGCACGTTGGCGACGTGACCGCTGACGGAATCACCCTCACGATGGATAAGTCCACGGAAAATCTGAAGAATTGGGCGAACCAGCTCAAGCGCGTGATCCTTTCCGATCATAGTGAGACGATCCAGGCTCCGATCATGGACACCACTGAGGAAGCTCTGAAGACTGTTCTGGGTTCGGACAATGTGACCGTCACTCCTGCAGCAGGCGGACACGGAAAATTGATCAAAGCGTCCGTCTCCAGCTCCGATCTTCCTGACCCCGAGCAGTTCCTGTTCCTGATGAAGGACGGTGACAGCATGATCGCGATCATGTGCAAGGGGCAGATTCAGTCCGTTGAGGCTGTTTCCTTCGCTCCCGGCGCTAGTATCAACTGGACTCCTACTATCACGGCCCTCGATAATAGCCTTGAGATTATCGTGGACGAAGGACTTGGTTCGAGTTCATAAATGGTTGTTGAGCTTAGAGATCCGAAGCAAATCGACTCCCTCGAGATCAAAATCGGGGAAGAGTCGTATATGATTCCGTTAGGTACTGCGATGACCGTGAAGCAGCTCAAGGCACTGCGCACGGATGAGGATATTTACAACTTCTTAGGCCAGCACATGCCGAAAGAAGTTCTTGATAGCCTCACTTTCGCCAACCTCGCACAGATCATGAAGGCGTGGCGTGATGAGACCGAAAGAGTAGCAGGTATCAATATGGGGGAATCTTAAGCCTCGCGGAATTTATCGACCAACACCGTGAGGCGCTTGAAGCAGACTTAATGTCTACTGTTTACACTATGGACGATATAGGGAGCGTGCTTTCATGGCGCTCCCTTAAGTCGTTCATTTTTCATCTTCCACCGGAATCAGCAATCCGGCGGGAGCTTAATCCGGAAGCATATGAGTGGAGCACTCGACAAAAGACGAATGCGATACTTGCGGATATTTATGACGTATTGGCTGTGATTAACAGCAACCTGGTAGCGATTGGATCCCATAAACGGCAGAAGAGACCGAAGCCATATCCGAGACCAGGGCAGAAGGAGCCGGAGAACATAAGGAAAATCGGAAAAGGTGCAGTCTCGCATGACGAGCTGATCGCCTTTTTTGAGAAAAAGAGGGCAGAACATGGCAGGAAATGCACCGGAAGTCGCACGGGCGACAGTGACGATCATTCCCTCGATGGAGGGAGCACAGAAAACAATATCTGACGAGCTCGGCGCGGCGGCAGACTCTGCCGGTGGTTCCGCAGGTAAGAAAGCAGGATCTTCTTTTGCTAGCGGACTAGGAAAAGGACTCGCTGTTGCCGGTGCAGCCACTACGGCCGTCGCTGGCGCTGCTGTGGCGGCAGGGAAGGCGTTTGTGTCTTCGGCCGGTGATGTCGCAGCTTACGGCGATAACATCGACAAGATGTCCCAAAAGATGGGAATATCTGCAGAGGCTTATCAGGAATGGGATGCGGTCCTCCAGCACTCCGGAACATCCATCGAGTCGTTGAAGGCAGGTATGAAAACCTTAAACGGCACGCTTGCTGATGCTGGCACCGTGATGAGCGAGACGCTTGCGGCTGAGGCGGCACTGGATGACCAGCTCGACAACGGAACCATCACGCTGGATGAGTACAACGAAGCTTATGATAAGCTGTACGAATCCGCTTATGACAGTTTAGGACCTCTTTCGGAATTAGGTTTTTCCATGATGGACATCCAGGAAATGTCCCAGGATTCCGACCTCGCTCTGGAGAAGGTCATCACGGCTCTGCAGGGTATGCCAGAAGGTGCAGAACGGGCGGCACTCGCTCAGGATCTGCTAGGACGGTCAGCGCAGGAAATGGGCGCACTGCTGAACACTTCCGCAGAAGAAACACAGGAAATGCGGGACCGTGTGCACGAGCTCGGCGGTGTGATGTCGAATGATGCCGTCAAAAATGCGGCGGCTTTCCAGGATTCCCTGCAGGATATGCAGACATCGCTTTCCGGCTTTGGTCGTGCGGCACTTTCCGAAGCGCTCCCGGGCTTAACGGGCGTGATGGACGGTCTGACGGCACTCTTCACGGGTGACACAGAAGAAGGTATGGCCACTATTTCCGCGAGCATCGACACGCTCGTGGCACAGCTGACGGAAAAGCTCCCGGAGCTCTTGAATGTCGGTTTGGGTATCGTCGAAGCATTGGCGCAGGCCATTATGGACAATCTTCCTGCTCTGGCTGATGCGGCTCTTCAGCTCCTCGGAACGATTGCAACATTCGTTTTGGAGAACCTTCCAACGCTCATAGATGTGGCGCTGAACATTCTTTTGACCATCGCAAACGGTTTGATTGAGAACCTTCCGACGCTGATCCCGGCGATTGTTGAGGTGGTGCTGTCCATCGTTGACGAGCTCACTCAGCCGGATATGCTTATGCAGCTTATCAACGCGGCCTTGCAGTTGATGATTGCACTTGCGCAGGGTATCGTGAACGCTTTGCCGCAGATCATAGCGAAAGGCCCCGAAATCATCATGAACCTTGTGACGGCTCTGATCCAGGCGCTCCCGGCAATCGTGGCAGCAGGCGTGCAGCTTATTGGCTCCCTTGTCAGCGGTATTGCCAGCGCATTCGGGCAGGTCATCGAGAAGGGCGCAGAAATCGTCATGAAGGTAAAGGAAGGCTTCTCGAAGAAGATTGAAGAGGCGAAGAATTGGGGCAAGGACCTGATTGACAACTTCATCGCCGGAATCAAGGCAAAATTCGACAAGGTAAAGGAAACCCTTTCGAGCCTGGGCGACCTCATCAAAGGCTTCATCGGTTTTTCGGAGCCTGACGAGGGCCCACTGTCCAACTTCCATACTTTTGCGCCTGACATGATGGATTTGTTCGCCCGGGGCATCACCGGGAACCTCGGATCGGTTCAGGAAGCGATGGGCCAGCTTGCCGGAATGATCGGGCAGGACATGACTGCAACCGTCACGGCTGTTGGAACCTCCGGAGCGGCTCTGACTTATGCAGACATGGCGGCCGCTGGCGTTGGTGCTGGTGACACGATAATCCCGGTGTATATCGGCAACGAGAAGATTGACGAAATCGTTATTTCCGCGCAACAGCGGGCAAACTATAGGAGCGGCGGCAGATGAGTTTCAAGATAACATTGGAAATTGACGGCGACGAGCTGGCGATCACAAAAGACTCATACACGGAGAAGCTGGGGTCCGAAGAACAGATCTTCAAGACGGAAGCAGGCACAAAAAACAGGCTCGTGACCCGCGCTGGCATTTACGGTTTGAGCGTGTCTTACAAGGGAACGGAAGAAGAAAAGGTCCTGCTGGATGCGGCTGTTCAGAAAAATTCCCTTTCCGTGGATGTCTGGGACGAGACGGAGGTGGATTATGTGACGCACACTATGTTCATTGATCCGGGATCCTATAGCGCGTCCCTGATCTCTGAGGACACCGATCATCGTTATTATTCCTTTAGCTTCGAGCTGGTATCGTTCTAATCTGTCTGACGGAGGATTGATATGTATTCCGTATCTGCTGACTTTTTAACCGCTATGATGGCTCCGGCACAATCTCATAAGGTGTCTGGCACCATCGACAATGTTACTTTTGGCCCCGCTAATATTTTGGCGGGGTCTTTTTCTATAAATAACAAGATTTGCGACAGCGCAGAGATTGGGATCGGGAATGTTTACATTGGTGAGCTGACCGCCACATTCCGAAATGTGGGTATTGCAGACGGAGCATGGCAGGGGAAGGTTATCACGCCAATTTTCAGCCTGCTGACGGATCCCGACACGGACACCTGGGAAGATGTTCCCCTCGGAGTGTTCACGGTGCAGGAAGCCACCATAAGCGCGTCAGGCGTGACCGTGAAAGCCTACGACAATATGACAAAGTTCGACAAATACTGCACACCGTATCACGCGGCAGGTGGTGGCGGCGGATCAGAAGCCAGCTCGATGGTGCTGGGCCGGACGGCGTTTCCTTTGCTCCGCCTGATCTGCCAGAAATGCGGTGTTGACTTTGGCATGAGCTGGGGCGATGTTGCAGCGCTTCCGAATGGCACCATGCAGCTGGAGATGTTCAGCGACAACGACATCACTACCTTTAGAGATTTGCTTTCCTGGATCGCGCAGACCTTGTGCTCTAACGCGACGATAAACCGATACGGAGAATTGATTCTTGTGCCGTTCAAGTCGGCATCGGATTTTACCTTCGACGATGAGCACCGGCATCAGGGGGCGAGTTTCAAGGACTTCACCACCAGGATCACAGAGGTGTGGCTGGATTGTCAGCCGATGGAAATATCCTTTGACTACCATGTGAACCCCAACAACGGCTTAAGCTATGAGCTCGGGAAAAATCCATTTTTGCAGATCGGGACGGACGCAGACCGCGACACGGCGATGGGGAACATCCTCACGGGCCTGCAGAATGTCAACTACACGCCCTTCGATGTGAACCTGACCGGATGTCCAATTTTCGACCTGGGCGATGTCCTGACCTTCACAGACGGCTTTTTAAGCAGCTCTAAAAAGGGAGCCGTCACATCCTATACATACACTTGCAACGCGGCCTACAAGCTCTCCTGCGGCGGTAAAAACCCTGCAGAAGCTACGGCGAAGAGTGCGACGGACAAGCGCATTGACGGCGTGAGCTCTTCTGTCAGTTCCGAAAAGGGAACAATGACCGTTGTACGGAATGCAGACGCGGTGAACATCAGCGACGGGAGCCTGGTCGAGGTGCTGGCTTATCCGTTCGAGGTTACGGACACCAAAAACATCACGAATGTGAGCACGGAAATTGTCATGACCACCACGGCAACGGAGACGGAAGCGGCGGACATCTTCACCATCGGCGACATCGTGGCGCGGGTGGTGCTCTTCCTGGATGGCATCGAGATCGGCGACCTTTATCCGCAGTTCATCGTTGACGAGGGCAAAGACACAATCAACTTCGATTATGCGCTGAAAAACCTCTCCGTTGGTGCGCACACCTACACCGTGAAGCTGCAGATGGCGGGCGGAGCTTCTGCTATCGTTGCGAATGATGTCCACGAGTTCCTCTGGGGCAACGGCATCACATTCGAGGTTTATGTAAAGAGCATCCAGGTTGTGACCCCGCCAACGGTGACGGCATATTACAAAGACGACCTCTTCACCACGGACGGGATGGTTGTCCGGGCCGTAAACAACAACGGCACCACCTTCACCATCACCGGCGATGTGACCACAGACCCGGCAGACGGCGACAGCTTGTCCGATTATGACGAGGGAGATTATGATGCCGAGGTCAACTATGTGACGGCCGAAGGGAAGGAGCTGGAAACAGATTTCGAGTTTTCCATCATCCCGTACAACCTGAAAAATGTGATGGCAAACAGCAACAAGGTGTCTGAAGGATATTCCGTCAACGGTGTCTATTCGGAATTGGGTCGAAGAAAAGCCAGGGGTTGCCCGCCGTATGGAGCGGAGGTCAAAACAAACGACACCGGTTTTTTGCCCAGGACGAGCAACGGGATTGCGTTCGCGCATCCTGACGGCTTTGAAGAAACATCCATCACGACATCGAAATATTGCGGCGTCACCGGGGGCTTTGCGTACCTGGAAGAAAGCGGCGGCGTTACAGATGTCCATGTATTGCTCGGCGACTATGAGGACGGCGAGACAAGCGACACGGTTGTGTATTCCTATGCTTCCGGCTCCTATGACATCGGAATTGATGCGGACAACGGCTACACCGGTGAATATATCGTTGTGCAGAAGTCCGGATCGTATGACATTGACATATTTAACCTTGACGGCTCTGTTGCGTGGAGCGGTACCGGGTCCCTTGGTGATTATCAGCTTTCCGCGTGTGTTCTTTCTGACGGCACGACATACATCCTACTTGGCTCCGGTAAGTATGGCACGACGATCACATTCACTATCGTGAAGCTCTCCGGCGGAGTGGGTACGGCTTACACCGTGACCGCTGACGGTCTCACTACCTGGAACGACTCGATAAACGCCCGCACTCGCATCAGATACGACGAAGCGCATAGCTGCATTGTCCTTGTGGTCATGAATGAAGTCTACAAATACGGCGATGATCTGATTGTCAAACTTCAGACCAAAATCTACAGCCTGGATCCATCCGATCTGCATCAGCTGGGCGTGGTTACTCCGTCAAATCTGCTCTTGCCGGTAAAGGTTAGCAACTCCATCAACGGCACGGCGCGGCTGTATATCAACTGCGAGAATGTAGACAGAGAGAGCAATTATTTTGGTGATAAGGATGCGGACGGTTATTACATTGTCACTTTCGGCCGGCTCGCATCGGCTCCGCTGGGTGTCTACTTCGACGCAAACGAAGAAGCTGCACCGGCTCAATGCTACTTTGGCTATACGAATCACATCACGCCGATGACATACAATCAGCAGCCGCTTTTTATTGATAATTTGTACTTCAATGCAGGAAGCGGGAACATCATCGGCGATCCTTTGAATTGAGGGAGTGATAAAGAATGAAGCAGATGAATTATACCGGCTCTTCGAAGCTGAAAAGCAGAATAGCATATCTTCTGAACCGTAAAGCCCCGTTGCCTTTAGATGGTGACGGGGACCCCGATTGGGGGACGAACGGGCAGGTGCTTTCTACTGACGGAACCGGAAACACGGCTTGGGTCAATGCAGGCGGTGGTGGTGATTCCGTAAGCTGGACGCAGGATGTCACAACGGGAACGAAAATCGCAGAAATTGACATCAACGGCACGACAACGGATGTGTATGCTCCCAGCGCAGGAAGTGGCGGACACATCATCGAGAGTACGGATGGGACGGACTTGCCGCAGGAAGATAACCTTCAATTCGTTGGCGTTTACACGAATGACGATTCAGCGAATGACCGCACGAAGGTGAATATTGTCCGTGAAATGACCAAAGCTCAAATGACTGCATTAAGCAGTGCCGAAGCAGAGGGATTCATCCACACCACAGACGAGGACGACATCTATGCGGCGATTGACGCAGAGGATGTGAAGTATGGCGGCTCCGATGTGAAAACGGCACTCGACGGCAAGGTAAACCGAAGCGGCGATACGATGACTGGTATTCTTAATATTCACAACGGTAATGGTGATACACCGTTATTTTTGAAAAGACCAAACTACGCTTCGGGAGTATATATCAATTTTGAAAATTCAAATGGTGTTCTCGGATATATTGGCGTAAACGCAAATAAAAAGCCCGTATTTTATGATACAAGCCAGCATCTGTTATCAATGCGGACGGTCACAACATTGGTCAATGAGACCGCAAACATAGCGGCGGGCGGAAGCAAAACATACGCTACGCTTACATCATCGGCTTTGTCTGCGTATGACGAGATATGGATATATGCGGAATACGGCAATGTGGCAAGCAACGGTTCTGCATCAAAAGCACAGATAGCGGCGGCGGCAAGTTATAACGGCGGTGCTGGTGCAACGATTTATTTCCTCGGTTATGTAATCGAGACAGGAAGTTCTATCAGCATATCTTACGGATTCGGCATCAAGCCGGTGTCTACGGGATTAACCGTATATAATCGGTCAGTCAGTTCGACAATCGGGAAACTGCTCATTGAGGGTGTTACATATTAAGGAGGAAAAACATGTTCGCAGTAGTAAAAATCATCAACGGCAACTTTGCAATCCATTCGGAAGGGTGGATGGACTTGAACAAGGCGAAGGTCAGTTTTTACGGCTATCTTTCTGCTCTGTATAACGATTTGGACAATGTTCAGAGCTTTTCCGTGATTCTGATGAACGACGGCGGCGGGATTGTGGAGCAGGAAAATTATGTAGCGCCTTACAATCCGATGGACGATGTAATTGCCGATTCCGTGGCAGAAAGCGAGGAATAATATGTCTTGCATGATGTATGGCGATCAGGCAGTGGCGGGGCTGACAGAAGGGTGGTCTGCTAAACAGACTATCACGCCATCCTCATATACCTCTTGGAGCGCATACGGTAATTGCTATTACAGAAAGCGTGGCACAACCGTAGAATTAAACATTTCGTTGAATGGCGCAACGGGAGCAAGCGGAACGCAGATTGCAACACTTCCTGCGGGGTTTAGACCACCTCATACGGTTGGTTTTGCGGCGGTATCCGTTCAAAATTCCGTGGTATCTGCGGCGGGATTATATGTTGCGTCAACTGGTGAAGTGCTTGTCACATCTCCGTCAAATTACTTCATCGGTCATGCGTATTTTGAGACGGTATAAAAAGGGGGATTAAAAATGGCACTCTACCGAAACAAAGTCCTTGTCAGCGGAATCAGAGACTATCCCGCTATGACTTGGGCAGAATATCAAGCGTTACCCGTAGCGCAAAGACCGAAAAAGTGGATTTGCACGGATAGGGATTATACGGAGATACCGCCCGAAGAAATATTATCAAGTGCTACCACTATTACAGCTAATGGAACGAACACATCCATACCTCTTACGGAAAGTTTGGACGGCGATCATATTTATACAATCAAGTATAAGGATTTTCAAGGATATGGGAACGCCGTAACATTTGTTCCAAATCCGACAACTGCCAAGGTGCTGATTCAAACTCTATACACTCACACAACTGCATCAAAATGTCAACTTTTAATTATGAACAAAACATGGGCGATGTGGTTGTTTGACGGCACAACGAGTTCAAATAGTATTCAAATCACATCTGTGTTGAAAAAACATCTGTGAGGATTGGGAGGATAGTTAAAATGGAGAAAACAATCAAAGCAACCATCATTGGGGCATTTTCCGCCCTCACCGCTTGGCTGGGGGTTCTTGCTATCCCCGTGTATCTGTTAGTCGGATGCAACATCATCGACTACTTCACGGGAATGATGGCATCTGTCGCAAGGGGCGAAAAAATCAACTCCGATGTGGGCATCCGTGGCATCACAAAAAAGGTCGGTCAATGGCTACTCGTGGTCATCGGTTACATCGTGGATGTGATGATCGAATACGCAGGGCACGCAATCAGCCCCGATTTTACTATTCCGATTATTGTTTCTGTGTGCGTGGCATCGTGGCTCGTGTTCAATGAGGTCATTTCCATATTGGAAAACCTCAATACCATCGGAGTACCTCTGCCGAAGTTCCTCGTGAAAATCGTCACTTTCTTCAAAAAGAAGGTTGAGGATATTGGAGATGCCGCAGTGCCTGGGGAGGATGCACATGAAGAAAGTCATTGATTTATCTGCACACAATAGAATCCCTACTGATTGGACGGCGGTAAAGCATAGCGTGGACGGAGTTATTCTGCGTTGTGGGTATCGTGGCTACGGCGCAAAGGGAACCCTTGTAGAGGATAAGAAGTTCCGGCAGTTCAGAGACGCTTGTGAATCGTTCAACATTCCCTATGGTGTCTATTTCTTCCCTACTTCCTTGTCTTGTGCAGAGGCGATTGAAGAGGCGGACTTCACGGTGGATTTGATTAAGGGTTGCAACCTTGCGTTTCCCATCTTTGCGGATTCCGAAATGGCGGCACCGCTGAAGAACGGCAGAAGCGACAGGCTATCCAAAGAAGACCGAACAAAATGTCTCGTGTCGTTCCTGGAACGCTTACGGGCTTTCGGCTACACCGCTGGCGTTTACGCTTCGACAAGCTGGTTCAAGGACAGGCTGGACGATTCCAGATTGACCAAATACCCCCATTGGGTCGCTCAATACTCCCACGAGTGCACCTACCCCGGAGCAAAATTGGCTTGGCAATTCACCAGCAAGGAGACCGTGGCCGGGATCGGGGGCCGTGTCGATTGTTCGTATTGGTACGATGAGCCGTCAATCCGTATCGCTTTCCCCGTTCTGAAGCGTGGGAGAGTGGGTGCAGAGGTCCGCTACTTGCAGGACAATCTCATCCGGTGCGGATATGAGCTGGATGTGGATGGTCACTTCGGGCCAGCAACGGAAGCGGCACTCATTAGCTGGCAGATCGCAAACAACCTGGTGGGTGATGGTGCTTATGGGCCTAAATCGTTCGCAAAGATGAAGGAAGTCTTACATTCAGAGGGCTGACGGCATCTTGTCATGTGTCAAATCCGTGTCAAATCCGTGTCAAATCTACTCCCCAAAAGGTGAAGAAATGATTCCATTTTTCAAAATTTTAGTGAGAGGGGGTCGGAAAACCCTCGACACCGCGGGTTGACCTCGTGACAAATGCCGTGTCAAATTCGTGACAAATTTTTATTTGCGGTGAGCGCAAAAGCGTTGCAAATACGCGATTTTTAGTTTTCTC
>Ga0310690_10004539_pt1 | contig 19610 bp, 19 predicted proteins | sample AusTroGonzalo_MG_2_FD_207661 | JGI IMG/M metagenome (GOLD analysis project Ga0310690, IMG submission 207661) | Bovine rumen microbial communities from tropical cattle in Woodstock, Queensland, Australia - Gonzalo_04 (v2) (version 2) | ecosystem: Host-associated > Mammals > Digestive system >...
GATGTACATGCCGCCGCCGCTGGCGAAACCGCTGCTGCCGCTCGAGTACCAGGCGCCGTAGGCGACGCTACGAGACGACGACCAGGGATCAATCTCACACGTCCACCGGTATCCGAGATGACTCTTCCCGCCGATCGCATCCATCAGCTCGTCGAGTCCTTCGAAGCGAGCGTCGTAGATGTAGTTGAACTCGTTCCGGCGAGGGCAGCGGAATTCGTGATCGAATCCTTCCACCTTGAAAGCCTTCGCGGCCTCCTGAGCCTCATTGAAGGTGAACTCCCCGACGGGATTCTTCGCCATGACGAGGAGATAGTACGGAGTGAGGATCCCGACGAGCTGCGCCCGCTTCGGATCTGGATCCTTCAGCCATTCCTCAGCGGGAACGAACTTCAGGGTGTCCGGGTGAAATATGAAGAGTGATTTCATGTGCCTGTTAATTTGGTTGTTGATAACTTACTTCGCTTCGCGTTCCGATTTGGCTTTCTCCAGGCGGTTGATGGTCGACATCTTGATCTGCGAGTCGAAGATGACGTTCGACAGCGAGAACGGTACGAGCTCATCTTCCGGGCATTCATTGATGTACTTGACGATTCCCTGGAAGAACGTCATTATCTTTTCAGGATTGCACCCCCCCCCGTCAGATCTTCTGAAGTTGGCGATGTAGGTTCCGTCGTCCAGCACGGCGAAGGCGATGTTCTTGGTGACGATGATTTCTTGTTCCATGATTTGATGAATTATTTGATGGTTGATAACTATGATTCGCGCTGAACCCTCGCGCCATTCAGGATCTTGTGGACGCTGAAGGTTCGTCCGTCACCGGCGGCCGCCTGGAATTTGGAGACACTGGTTCGGATGTTCTGGATGTCCCTATCGGAAGTGGGGATCTTGACGTACTGACCCACCTCCAGCTTATTCAGCGTTGCGGGATAATCGACGACCCCCTTGTATTCGACCTCTTTTTCCATTCTTTTTATTACCTTTGTTAATATCTTTCGGCAACAAATATAGGGATTTTTCTTGAAAAACAAGATAGGAAACAAGAAATTTCTAAAATGTGACACCATGATGACTGCAAAAGAAAGAATTGACGCCCTCGTTGCCTACGGCGGCTTTAAGAATGTAACAGCGTTCGCAAATGCACTGAGCCTCAACGGAGCCCAGAAAATCTATGACATCCAAAGCGGGAAGACAAAGAGCATCTCGGCGGATCTTGCCGACAAGATATTTCTTGTTTTTCCGGAGCTGAATCGGGAATGGGTCCTGAGCGGACGAGGCGAAATGACCAGGAGCGGGAACGTCCATGTCGCCGGATCCAACAATGGCAGGATCTATAGCGATAACGTGCAAGTGGCGCCTGAAGGCGTCGCCATCTCATCAGAAGACGTGCGCGAATTGATTTCCCAGAACGGGAAGCTCATCGACATAATCAAGGAACTAACCAGAAAATGATACCATTATGAAGAGAGTCATTATTCTTGCGGCGCTGATGATGGCCGCCGCGTGTTCGCCTGGAGACTTCATTCGCTCCAGGGCGGAATCATTCGTCAGAAGCACATATTCGGACGTCGACAGGATCTTGTACTATAGTGTCGACACCGTCACGAACAGGGATAATCTGAATTATCGGATAGAGCAGGCCGAGCAGTGGGTACGATCGAGCTCGTACTATGATCCGAGCAGAGTCGAGAAGGAACAGGAGCGTCTGGATGCGCTGAGAAACCTCGCGAAAACCATTGACCCGTCAAGGCTCGACGACATCGCAGCCTTCAACTGTACGATAGCATACAACTCTACATCCAACCTTGTCTGGGTTCAACTTGACAAGATCGGAAACCTTCTGAACATCACGAAGGACAGGAATAAGGTCTACCTGAATCCAGGATACGACCTTGAGGAGTATTATGAAGTCAATGACCAATTCCGGAGTTATTGATGGAATTATTACCGTTGTTTATTACCGCGGTTTACACTACCTTTGTTTGCAAGTTGTTTGCAAGTCCAAAAACGGCATTTTGTAACTATTTGACAATCAGCACGGAAACCGTGAGAGAATACACGCCTGGAAAGCGTGTGTACCCCAAAAGGGTATCGCGAGTTCGAATCTCGCTCTCTCCGCGAAATAACAGACTGATTTTCATTCAGTTACGAAATGCGGACAAGCACCAACTTTTGATAAAAAAAAGTCGGTGCTTGCACTATTTTGCACAAAAACGCACCATAAACGGCCGATTTGTTTGCAAGTTGTTTGCAAGTTGCAAACAGGCTCAATCGCATTTCACCCACCATGATCACCACAAAGTTCTACCTGGACACCAGGTCCACCGGTGCCGGCTGCGCGGCGCCGCTCAAAATCTCAGTCACCGTCAACCGCAGCGTCTCTTATATCCCGACCGGCATCCGGTTGCTTCCGTCAGACTGGAATCCGACCAGCCTGAAAGCAAAGTCTCCGGCGGTCCAGCAGACGGCCGACCTGAAGATGGCCGACGTCATCACCATCATCCGGGATCTCCAGCGAAAAGGGAAGCTGGACGGCCTCAACGCCCGGGAGATCCGCGACCGCGTCATGGATGAGATCTCCCCTGACGAAAAGAAGCCCGAGCGCTTCCTCGATGTCTTCCGCAGCTTCGCCGACAGCAGGGACAAGCCACGGACCCGGGAGATCTACCACGCAACCCTCGCAAAGATCCTTGCGTTCGACACAAGGGCGAAGTATCTCACCTTCGCAGACATCAGCATCGGATGGCTGGACCGCTTCGACACCTTCCTCGCAAAGACGGCTCCGAAGAAGAACTCCAGGAACATCCACCTCCGTAACATCCGCGCCGTGATCAATCATGCAAGGAAGCTCCAGATGACGATGAACTATCCGTTCATTAACTATGAGATCCGGCCGGAGCCGACCGCCAAACGTAATCTCGCCGCGGACACCCTGCGGACCCTGTTCACGGCAGAGCTGCCGGCGTGGCAGAAGAAATACGTGGACTTCTTCGAGCTCTCATTCCTCCTGATCGGCATGAACACCGAGGATCTTCTCCATGTCCAGGAATCCGACATCATCGACGGCCGCCTGGAATACATCCGGGCGAAAACCGGACGCCCCTACAGCATCAAGATAGAGCCAGAGTGCCAGGAGATCATCCGCCGCCTGGCCGGGAAGCGCTACCTCATCAATCCCCTTGACACCTACGCATGTACCGCGCACTGGACATCCAAAGTGGACAATGTCCTGAAGCAGATAGCGGAAGATCTGCACCTTCCGAGGATATCCATGTACTGGGCCAGGCACAGCTGGACGACGATCGCAATCAATGACCTCGATATTCCAGAGAGGACCGTCAGCTCGGCGATGGGTCATTCAGACAAATCCGTCACGGACATATACATCAATTTCGATCGCGGAAAGATAGACCGGGCGAACCGGCAGATGATCGACTTCGTTCTGTATGGAAAGAAGCCTCTAACCGTGTTCGACCTCCTGAGCCGGACCTCCGAAGGGCTAAAGATAGCACAAAACGAATAGGTCTTTCTTCGGGATAAACGGCAGAAAACGCCCGATTTCTTTCCTCAAAATGTAAAAAAATTGCATAAATCGCCAATTTATTGACAAAAAACGCCATTTTCTTTCCATTTCCAAAGGGCAGAAGAAAAAATGATCCGGGGCAAAAGCGAAGAAAACACAAGCCCGCATCTCACGACGCAGGCTTGCAGAAAACATAAAACACGGACTAAATACCCCGACAGGGCAGACGTCAGAACAGATACTTCCGGAACGTCCAGAGAAGAAGGCCGATACTGACGAGCAGAAGCCACGGAAATACACTGATTTTTGCCTTCTGGCTCCAGGATAAGGATTTCTCCACCGGGACCTCTACGGTGGTCGTATCGTGGACCTCCCGCACACTGATGCTGTCGCGCCAGCGATCGCGGAAGATATACCGATCGCGGAACTTGTCGACAAAGACAGTGTCTCCGCGGATCCATTCTCGGATGTATACCGAATCTTTCAGGATAAGCGAGTCCCGGTGATGGACCGTCGTCGTGTCGTGCTGGACGACGATCCGCTCGCGGGCCTTCCAGAGAGAGGAGCAGCCGGGCAGACAGAAGATCATGAGAATAACGTATACGATAGTGTCCACCGCCCGGCTGCGGCGATGGTGGCGTCCCGTCAGCATCGTTTGCCTCCCTGGTCCCTGCCTCATGCGATCGTCCAGTCTTCGCGGAAGATGTCGTACCAGGTCGGGATGTAGCTGGTGGCGACATAGTGTCCCAACTCGTTATCCCACCACACCAAGAGAACCTGGTCGATGAACTCTAATTCGGCTCCGGCGTAATGTTCCTTCGCATTCACCGGCAAGCTGGTCATCTTAGGAACAACCTCCTTCGGGACGATCTGGGGAACCTGACGGACGATGTGTGCGCTTTTTGCGGCCAGGCTTGCATTTACGAGACGCTCACCGTTCTTCAGCGCCTCCAGAACTTCACTGAATTTCATATCTATCACTTTTTTGGTTTACAGATCGACATCGGGAACTCGGCGCGGACCTCGAAACACGGACACTCCTTGATCCATTCGTAGCGGTTGATGAATCCGTCCCCGTTCTTGTCCGGCGACGTATCCCGGTGCCCGATTACCTCCTTGATGTTTGGATACTGGTCGATGAGGTCGTATACCAGCTTGACCATGGATTTCTTCTGGGCCGGCGTCCTGGTATCCTTGGCGATGGGCTTGCCGCGGGAATTCAGCTTCTCCACGATCTCGCCCTTCTTATTCAGGGTTGCCTCGACGCCGCCGATATAGCAGATCCCAATCGAGTGAAGATTGTACGACCTCCCTGACAGTCCCTCGGTATTTGCGTGGGCGCCGGTCATCGTAAGCGGGCGGCCCGTCCGGATCTTCCCGTCGAGCTCGATGACGTAGTTGTATCCGACCATCTTCCACCCTTTGGCCCGGTGCATCTTGTCGATATCCTCCAGGGTGATCGGCTTTCCCTCCGGCGTGGCGGAGCAGTGGATGACGATGGCATCGATGCTACTGGTCTTCATCGCCTTCCCCTCCCCCGGCCGTATGGTTCTTCTCGGCGATCCACTTGAAGAACTCGGCGAGCTCCTCCTTCGACACCAGTTTCATCAGAAGCTCGGCGGCCTGCTCCTGCTGCTTTTTCGTCTTCGCGTCCGCCTTCTCGCGCACGCTCATGAACTCCACGACCAGCAGGAAGAGACCGACGAGGATGGAAACGATCGGAACTCCGATGAGAGCGCTCATGCCGACGAGGCTGTAGAACTTGCTCAGGTGGATGAACAGATCCGCGATGGTCGCTATCATCAGGCCGCCCTCGTACGAGATGAACTTCGACAGCGTTCTGCGGAGAGCTTCGCTGGTACGGAGCTCCCCGCGCTGCTTCGCCTTGTACAGGCCGGCGCCCAGGTCGATGATCATTGCCAGCAGCACGGCCAGCATGACCATCACCGCGACCTGGAAGAGCGGCCCTGTATCCTTCAGTACATTCTCATACATGGCCTATTCCTGCTTTTCCCAGCCCGCAGGATAAGCCTCCGGACTGTAGACGTTCGCGTCGATCAGGGAGATGTAGTGCTCGCCCTTGTAGGTAACCTTCGCGCCCTTGGCGTATGCGTCATGGGCGCCGGTCGGCTGGACCCATTCCGGCCACTCTTCGCCGGGCTCGCCGCCTTCCTTTCGGTACAGGGCCGGAACCTTGTCCGGCTCCCAGTCCGCCTGAAGGACATGGTCCTGAAGGACGGTGTAGCGGACGCCCTTGTGGATGATGATCTGACCGGCGACGACAGCCTCGCCGATATGGAAGCACCATTCAGCCTTGGTCTCCTCGAGCTCGGCGTCGAGCTCCTCCTTCTCGGCCTGGGCCGCCTCGATCTCCGCCGCATGCTCGGGGAACATGCGCTTGAAGCCGGAGAGGGTCTTCACATACTCGAGAGCGGCGCGGTCGCTCTTGGAGAGCCGGGCCTCGAGCTCCAGCTCACGGGATTCCTGTTCGTTCAGTTGCTCCTGGATTTCATTGTAGTCTTCCATGATTTTTCTTTCGTTTTAAGTGATACTTTTTCGATAGGTAGTCTATTTTGCTGACCTTCGGAACGATCTTCATGTTCTGCGCGTCCAGCTCGCAGTAGTCCCACCATCTGGGAGCCACTTCAGCGAGATAGCGCCTGGCTACATTGAATCCGTTCCTGGTCTTGAATATTCCGAGATGGGAGTTCGCCGACTGGGTGAATGTGTACACCCTGGACTGACGGATGCGCCTGTTGTGCCGGCGGACGGTCGCGATCGCATTCCGGACGATCCGGTTGTTCGCATACACGCGGCCGCGCTTGATGTATGCGCCGATAAACTCGACGCCCTTGGTATAGTGCTGACAGTAGAACTTCGACGGATGGAGCCGGCAGTTCTTCTCAGCCAGACGCCGGCGGACCTCCGGAACCACGAAGGAGAGACAGGCGTCCTTGTTGTCGGTCACGATGACCATGTCGTCCACAAAGCGGACGTAGTGAAGCCCCCATTCCTCGAGGATGGCGTGGTCGAGGTCGTTGAGGTAGTAGTTCATGGCGTTCTGCCAGATGAGATGTCCGATGGCACCGCCTATCCCGCCCGGCTTCGAGAAGAGAGACTTCTCGCGCGGTATGGCCTCCCAGCACCAGAGCGGAGACTTGCGGAAACAGTGGAGGGTTGGGAAACTGAAGACAGCAACCTGGATCATATACAGAAGATCCTCAACGTCATCCCCCTCATATTTCCGCTCGACCAGGTCGCGGAGCTGGCCGTATACGATATCCTGGTCGGCGTTCGGGAAGTATCCCTGGAGATCCATCTTGATGATCCAGGCGTCACGGGTTCCTCCGCGGCTCACCTCGTAGATGTCGGAGATGAGCGTGTTCACGGCTTCGTTCGGACCGTATCCGATGCGGTTGTTGAACGTCCGGTCCGTGAGCTCGCCCTCGATGAGAGGACGGAGCCGGATGTCGATGTAGTGATGGATCACGCGGGTCGCCATGTCGCAGGCAAAGACCTCGCGCGGGCGCGGCTTGGTCGTGACAAAAGTGTAAGCCGTCGGACGCACTGTCCGGGTGTCGATGGCCTCTTTCAGGCGCAGGAGATTCCTACACCAATGGAGCTCGAAGCGCACGCTGTCGGCGCTCCGGCGCTTGTTGCGCCGGGTCGTGTAGTACGCTTGTATGAGATGTTCCATCTGTACCATCATCTTCCTTTTGAACGATTCGTGACGGGGACGGCGAGGTTCGCGTTGTACATGTTGTTGTTGTTGGCGTAACCGTTGTTGCCGTTCGAGTTCCAGGCGTTGTTGGCGTTGTTACGAGACGACGACCAGACGTTCGAGGAACCAAGGCCCGCTGAGCCTCCGCGAGGCGATAGCCGTAAATGACGGCGCGGACCCCTTCATTCATAGGGAGCCTGCCATCCTCATCCAACGGGGATGGACTTGCCCTTGTATACGCTTGCGACGTAACGGCTCACACCTTCGTCAATCCTACCAAGCAGAATAACCAGCTCCACCTTCATGGTATCCGCCTTCATCCCGGTCTTCTCGTCACGACCGCGGATGACATTCATTTCCAGGATGTCATCCATCACAAGCTTCATCGCCAGGACCTGGCCGTGCAGGATGCGCGTGCAGTCGTAGCGCAGCTTCGGGACGTCGTAGGCAAGCGCGAACGCCTGAAGCGCCTTCACGCACGCTTCCTGCGCCGGCGTGCAGTAGACAATGCGGTCCATCTTATCCATCAGGTAGTAAGCCCTCCGGATCAGACGGAGCATCTTCTTCAGATCCACGAATATGCCTTCGGTTTCAATCATGTGTGCTGGTTCGAGAGTCCAAGGGAACGGCCGCGTTTAGCCGACGGCCGTCCCCAAGTTCAAGATTTAAGACGCGGCTTCGCCGACGTCAAGAAGCGTGACGGGGACGGCGAGGATCGCGTTGAACATGACGTAGTAGTAGGCGTAACCGTAGTTGCCGTACGAGAACCAGGCGCCGTAGGCGACGTTACGAGACGACGACCAGACGTTCGAGGAATTCCCGATGGCGCTGCCGCCGATGGCATTGAGCGCACGGTTGACCTTGTCCGCGGTGCGGTTGTTCGCCGGAACGGGATAGGCAATATCCCTCATGATGCCGAAGACCGTCTCCATGTCAGGAAGCATCCAGCAGCCCTTCTTCAGGAGCTCATGGTTGTAGGTGACTGCGGCGCAGTAATCGGCGGCCGGGAAGGCGACGATGGTGGAATTGTCCTGCTTCGTGAAAGTCTTGCCGGCCATCACGTAGGTGTTCTTCATTCCGTCGCCGTAGACGGACTTGTTCATGACGCCGACCCTGGAAGGGAGCGGAGGGAGGAAGCTCTTCATGAACTTCTTCCATCCGTCCTCTCCGGGACCGTAGATCGCACGGAGCGCGGCGCAGCGGTCGGCGCCTCCGGAATACTGGCTGGTGCCGAGATAGCCCGGCTTACAGATCGGATATCCGCGGACCGGCGACGTTACGGTCGTGGTCGGATTGTACGTCGCATTGTTGAGGTCTGCCTTGAAGTAGTCCAGCGCCTTGTTCATGTTCGTGATCGTCCCTTCTCCGGTGCGCTGGCCGTTATAGCGATGCATCCCGGACGACGCGGGGATCTCGGGAAGGAGATTCGCAGTCAGGGTAAAGCCGGACTTCGCGGAGTTGCTCGCCTGGCGATAGTCCAGGAACAGGAAGGACAGGGTGATGTTTCCCTCAGCATCAGCGTCCGCACGCCAGCTCTGAGTGGTGAACGGAGCGTTCGCCTGGAAGTAGGCGTTCAGCTGATCCACCAGATCGGCGGCCGTCTCGGCGTTGTAGCTGATGACGTAATCCACGCCGGTTCCCCAGGCGGATGCGTCGCGCACGGTCAGCGTGCCGGTCCGGTCAGTTCCGTCGAGGGTGTAGCCGGTGAGCTTGAAGGAATAGATCTCCGACCACTTCTTGCTGGCGTTGGTCTTGTGGACGACGACCAGTTTCCCGCGGAAATCCGGATGATCCACGCCGACAGCGACGACGCCGACGATAGTGTAGTTCGACATGAAGGAGGAAGAGCTGAAGGTGTCGAGCGCGATGAAATGCAGCGCGGAGTTTCCGTCGAGCGCGACGATGCTTCCCGTCTTCGCTCCCTTGGCTCCGACGACGACGTTACGGCCGTCGTACTTGATCTCGTTGCTTTCGCCGACCAGGGAGACCTGGGACTCGAATGCGCTCTTGGCGTCGGCGGCGTAGGCCGCCTCGGTGTCATAGTATTTGATCATGGCTTACGGTGTTTATGCGTTGATCCAGTCAGAGACGGCGCCGTTGCCCTTGGCGTAGTACAGGCCGCCGCTGGCCGCGTCGAGGTTGATGTATTGCTGACCCGCGTAGTACGGGATGCCGTCCCAGTAGAGCTCGGACGGCCAGTTGTCGGGAACGGTCTGCGCGGACGGTGCGCCGTGTCCCATCAGGACGCGCGGAGCGCGGCACGTCGTGAACTCATTCGCGTCCACGGTGTCGGCGGTCGCCTTCCCGAGTTTGTTGATGCTGTCCTCGATGGCCTGGATGCGGTAAGCGAGGGACGCGACAGCCTCCGCCATCACGCGATGCTCATAGATGCCATAGAGCTGGCTCGTCAGGTTCGCCAGGCATCCGTACTTGATCGCGATGACGTTGAGGTCGGTGACGCCGGGCTTGTAGGAGACGACGCACTTGCAGGACTGCGGGATGTTCGCCACGTAGTAGCCGGTGTCCGGGATCTTGACGAAGCGGTCTTCATTGTTCGGGAGGTAGCGCTGCTCGGTGTAGGTCTCCTGGACATAGACCGGATAGCCGGTGTCGTCGGTGGTCTCCTCGTCGGTCACGGTGATGGATCCGGTGTCCGGATCCACGACGATCACGTAGTAGAGAGGCTGGTTGGAGCCGTTCTTCTTCTGGACGGTCCTGGTCCGCTCGATCTCCTCGAAGATGGCGATGACGGAGATGTCCAGCGCGGCATGCGCGTTGTCGCTCGGATTGTAGCCGGTCTTGATCAGGAGCTCCGTGCAGGCGTCCACGTCGAACGGAGAGGAGATGTTGAAGTTCGCGTTCGCGGCAGCGGCGCGGGTGGAGCATTTGACATACTTCCCGGTCTCGCCGGCAGTCAGGACGATAGTGGACTTCTCAGCGGCGTAGCCGAGTGCAAGCTTCAGGTCGTCCAGCAGGCTGGTGGACCCGCCGATGGACTCCGTGAGGGCGTCGGCCAGGTCCTTGATGCTGAACTCGTCGACCTCCGTGGAGTCCCAGGCGCCGGCAGAATGGCTGGACGTGAATTTCCACAGCTTGTTCTGATAGTAGACGACGTCTCCTACCGCATAGGCGGAGACCGTCGAAAAGGAAGGATAGCCCAGGGCTCCCTTGTCCGGAGTGTTGACAAGGGTCTGCGACAGGGCCTGGCTCTTCGCGGTGTCATAGACGGCGACGGTCAGGGTGTTGGGAGCAACCTTGTCGCCGTTATGGTTTACGATGTTACCTTGTACTGTGCTCATGGGTATAGAATTATGATGGTTAATCGATAAGGCTCGAGGGATCATTGTTCTCGGCGAAGGAGAGCGCCTCGCCGGCATAGGCGAGAACGTCCCGGACTTCCTCCTCGAGATCGGACTTCAGGATCCCAGCGGCGGGCTTCTGATAGGCCGTAGCGCCGGCGGCGGCGCCGGTCCGGATGGTGGCGAGGTCCGGGATATAGTCCTGCTTCCCGGATTCGATGGCGTTCAGGCGTGCGTTCAGGGAGCTGTAGCTTCCCTTCGCTGCCTCCTGGGCGGCGGCAGCGGCAGCGGCAGCGGCAGCGGCGAGGGACGCTGCGTCATTCGCGACGGCGGCCATCCGGTTGGCGGCATCGGCCGCAGAGAGGGCGGACGAGGCTGCGCCGGCAGCATCTCCGCCGGCAGCCCTCGCCTCCTCTGCGATATCCTCGCAGCGGTCGGAGACTACCTTCGCGTCGTCGATCGCCTGGTACAGGACGCGGAGGATCCGCTGATATTCGTCCTGATACTCGACATCCGTCGGATCGGTCGTCGCCTCGAAGGTGTTCGCCGCTTCCTCGGTGGCGTTGAAACGGTCGTCGAGGGACTCGAAGCTTCCCTTTGCGCCGTCGATCTCGTCCTTCGCATAGTCGCCCATCTGCTCGGCATAGTCCGCCTTCTGATCCGCCAGGGTCGCTTTCTCGTCGGCCAGGGATGCTTTCTCATCCGCGGATGATGCCGCGATCCGCGCGGCTGCTGCGGCGGCCTGCGCCTGCGAGGCGGCGCCGGAGAGCGTCGCGATGGCTTCTGTTGCGGCCCTGGCAGCGGCTGCGGCAGCCTGTGCCGCGGTATCAGCGGCGGCGGCCTTCTGGGCTGCGTTGACGGCGGCTGCGGCGGCATCATCGCCGGCATCATCAGCCTCACCGGCCTTCGCCTCCGCCGTGGCGGCGGCCTCAGCGGCAGCCTCCGTCGCGGAAGCTGCGGCGCCGAGTGCGCCGTTCATCCGATCAAGCGCATCAACAACATCCGCGATGGCCTGATAGAGGACACGGAGGATGCGCTGGTATTCGTCCTGATAGTCCGGATCGGACGGGTCCGTCGTCGGCTCAATGGTGAATCCAGGATCTCCCTGGGAAGGATTCCCGGAGTCGACGTATGCCTGGGTGTCGTTATCCCAGATGAACCAGTTTCCATTGTCGCCGATGTACGGAGCCTTGTCCGCTGCGGCTTCCGCCGCTGCGGCGGCATCCTCGGCGAGCTCCGCGGCGTCGAACGCCGCCTGGATAGCCTCATCCAGGAGTGATGTGCTGACTTCGGTGACCTCGATCTCGACGTCCACCTCCGGATCGTCGACGACAACCTCGGAGCCGGCGAGTTCGTCCGTCGATGCGACGAGGAACACGGCCGGAGCGTCATAGGTCTTCGTGCGGCCCTCGTAGATGCATCGGATGACGATCCTGTTGAGCCCTTCGAACTGAGGGCTCGCCGCGCTGTAATCGCAGATGAGATCCGTCGGATCCTCCACATTGACGGCGACCTGGTTGCAGCGCCCGGCCATCGCCCTCTGATCGACACTGTAAAGCATCGCGCGGATGTCGGAGAGGCCGGTCCAGTCGACGGCTACGCCATTATCCTTCAGAGACACATGCATCCGGATATCGGAATGCAGTCTTCCTTTCGTTACGGTTATGGTTGCTTGTGCCATAGTTGCGTGAGTTTGGTATTATGCCTGCCGGGGATTATTCCGCGGCGTTGGCGTTGAACGAATCGATGAAGCACGGAGTGAAGTTCGCCTCAACGAAGGCCCTGAGAAGAGCCATCTCCTCCTCCGTGAACTCGACCGCCTCGGAGGACCGGTAGATCCGGAGCGCCAGGTCGTGAGCCACGATACCATTCACCCGCTTGTAGAGCATGTCGGAAAACAGGAGGGCCGCGTCAATGACCTCGGTCCTGGACTGCGAGATGTCCGTGAACATCTTGAAGTGCCGGAAGTCAATCTTCGCCATGATCAATTCTTCTTATCGATGTCTTCGATCTTGACGCCGGGAAGGCCCACCCTGCTCTTCTTCTGATAATAACGATACAGCAGGACGGCCGCCGTACCACAAAGGATGCCGGCGACGATAGTGAGGACGCCGTTGAAGGCGTGGCCGCCGCGGATGAGATAAATACCCCCGGCGAGGGCCACGAAGCACAGGAAAACGAGGAGACCCACACCGAAGAAGATCGCCAGCTTTTTCCAGGAGAAATCGGATTCTGCCATAATTATTCGTGTTTAATAGTTAGTAGCTTTTATATTCGCGGACGAAATAGTTCCCCGTCGGAGCCAGACAGAGCAGCGCCCAGGCGCCATTCGCATATGCACCGAAGTCATCGTCGATGAAATTGAAGGTCTTCGTCCAGGTCCTGGTCACATTATTTCCCAAAACGTTCGAGTTCCCGTTCGCTGCATAGAAATCCGAATAGGCGTTGTAATAACGCGCAGCCAGCTGGTCCGGATTCGTGGAGCCGCCAGGCCAGTCGTGGGAATAGATGTCACCCTGCTTGTAACTGGAAGGCCAGGAGTCGTTGATATACGCAGCTGCGCCGGAGCCCATGTAATCCGGGCCGGAATAGCCGTTATCGTGCTCGTTCATGTACGCACCATCCGAGAGCAGATAGCAGACCATATTGTTGATGGTGATGGAATTCCCGGTCTGGTTCTTCACCGTGAAGGTGAGCGTGATGCTGGAGCCGCTGAGCGAGAACGCGACGCTGGTCTGGAGGTTTGCCGTCTGGGCGATCTTCGTCGCGGAAAGATATTCACCGTTCAGGAGAACGATGTCGCCCTGGAGGCTGTTCGTCCAGGAGGTCGAGCGATTCTGAGTGAGGACCGGAGCGATGATCAGGGCGCCATTTGGAATGGACGCCGAAATCGCGGCGCTGATTCCCGTATAGACATTCGTCCCGGAGAAATAGTCGCTCACCTGTGGATCCGAGATTACCCAGACGCCTCCGTTGTGGTCCAGGATAGCGATTCCGACGTAGTATCCGGAGAAGTCCTTTGCGGCATTCTGGAAGTCGTATGGATACATCATCCCGAGATCCGAGTCCTGGTCCTCGTTCTCCCGGCACTGGATATTGAAATAGATCAGATCGTTATCAGATACGACCAGCCCAGGGATGTGAAGGTAGCCATTGAAAATAGTGTACAGGTCGCGACCGGACGAGCCAGCGCCCTGCGTCCATACCTTGTGCTGGTATCCGTCGAAGTCATTGATCCGGTAGTGCTCATTCTGACCGCCGGCGCCGCCTCCCACGCCGCGAGGAGGAAGGATTCCCCATTTCGTCGAATACTTGGTCGCAAAATCCACGATGCCGCAGCTGACGATATCGGTGCCATAGTTCGCGGCCTTTGCGGCGGCCAGCCTCGCGGCGGCCGTTGTGAATCCCGGGATGGAACTGCGGAACGGCTTGAACAGGGAGAATGGGTTGATCTTATTGACCCGGACGCCGTTCTCGTTCACATCCCCACACAGCTGCCCGTAGTCGCCAGTGTTGCGACCAAGCACGTAGGACACATCCGCAATCGGATCTATTCCGATGTGTGGCGTGACCGAAGTGTCGATGAATATTCTACTACTGCTGTGTCCCATGTTTCAACTTCATTCTCAGTTCCTTATTCTCCCTCTCAAGTTCCGCGATTCGGCGCTCATGGTCCTGGAAGCCAGCCACCTCAAACGCATGGAGCATCGTATAGTCCAGGCACTTGAACTTGCCGTCGTCATGTACCATCTGCGGAATCACTTCCTCCACATCCTGCGCGACGAATCCGGCGCCGACCTTGCCAGCATATCCGGAGAGCTCATTCCACGTCCACGACACGGGTTTCAGCTGCATCAGCCTGCCGATAGCATCGTGGGACCTCATGGAAAGAATGCCCTCCTTCAGCCGGCGGTCGGAAGAGGTGTCCCAAGCCGTCGCCTTTGCCGTACCGCTGACGACCAACTTGTAGGAACTGCCGGCCCATGCCGTTCCAACACCAAGGCCGGAGGTAATGGTAGCACTCCCGCCAACGGTCAGACCCCCGGTCAGGCTCTGGCTCCCGGTGACGTACAAAGCATACGCATTATTCGGAGCTCCGCCGACGCCTATCCGGCCGCTAAAAGTGGCGTCCGCCGAGAACGTCTTCGCGCCGGTAATCGTCTGCTCGCCGGAAATAGTGACAAGGATACTACTCTGGCCGTTGATGCCGCCGGCCGTGATGAAGCCGTCCGCATAGAAGTTCCCCTCCAGATGCCAAGCGTTGTAGGTGCTGTCCCATTTCAGGACGCCGTCTCCGAACTTGATTCCTTTGTCAGATCCGACAATCAATTCAATTCCATCGGCGCCCTTTATCTGAAGATGGTCGTCCGTATCCTCATACAGGAACACATAGTCCCCGTCTCCGAAATTGAGCTTACTGCCATAGTTCGATCCGTTCGGCTTCATGCGGAGATTTCCGGTAAGGGTCCCGCCGGTCAAAGGAAGATACACGCCGCTCAGATCAGGAATGTCGGCAACGGCCAGCGTCTTCGAGGACACACTGGTAACGTGTCCCAGGTTGTCCACGGTAATTGCCGACAATACCTTCCCGTTCGCTGCGGTTATGGTCGTATTGGCGCCGCTGGTGGGATGCGTGTAGACGGTGTCCGTCCAGGGAACATTGACGTAGGCTTTTTCGGAAGATAGCTGGACGGCATAGTTCCTGCTCGAGTCGCTTCCGCTGTTACTCTCGGAGAATCCTATCTGGATTCCTCCTCTCGTCCCATTTGCGGCCAGCGGAAGACTGTACACCGTATCGGTCCACGGGACGTTCACATACGCCTTGTTCCCGGACATCTTCACGGCATAGTTCTTCCCGCTTTCCGAATAGCCGGTCTGGAAGCCGCCGATGACACTGTCGGTCGCCTTGGGAACGGCCGTCAGATAGGTGCTGCTATCCAACGCCCAGGTATCCGCCCCGGTCCGCTTCAGGAAGCCGGTTCCGGTAAGCGCCTCGATTGCCTGGATGTCACCGGCGTTGCCGATCTCGGAAAGGTTATAGCTCGGCTTCGATGCAGCCTTCGCCCAGGAATATACATCGGACGCGGGAAGTGTGGTCGGATAGGCCGGGATCGTAATGACGCCGCTCGAATCCGGCGTGTAGTTCGTGGATCCTACGGTGAGGGAATTGACGGAGCCTCCGCCGCCCTGGGCGACAGCGCTGATCACGCCGTTCTGAATGGTGATGGTCGTGCCGTCCACCTTCACGCCGCCGATCGCGCTCGCGCTCGCGACGGGGATATGCGCCGCGTTGATCTTGACGTTCGGTTTGTCGGTGTTGTTCGTCAGGGAATCCCAGACGCGGTCAAGATCCACGCCTCCACTTCCGCCACCTCCCTGGATGCCGCCTGCGGTGATCCATCCATCGGCACACATTCCAACGAATTGAGGATTGAGCCGGAGATACTTGCCGCCGCCGGAAAGGGTTTCGACCGTAAACAGGGCCGCCAGGTGCTCCGCAGCGATCTCAGTGCTGCTCCCGTAATTCTCTATGGTGGAGTCGTTCGTCAGGGAGCGCCACACGCTCAAAAGGCTGGTTCCGCTTCCAGGAGAGGACCATCCGCCGGCGCTGCTGGAGCCCCCACCAGAAGAAGCCGTCCCGTCTATCGGCGTGACGCTTTCGCTTTCAACGTCGAACGAAGGTGCCGGCCGACTGATCATCTCGACAGTCTGCTCATCGTTGTATAGATCCCACGAGAAGGTATCAACGATATAGATCTCGCCGTCGTGGTCGTCAGCAAACATGACCGGAACAGCCTTCAGGTCCGGATTCGTTTGGAGGGTCCCGTTCACGCGAACCCTGGAGCTCACGTATTTCAGCGCATAGTCACGCGCAATCAGCGAAAGGAAATCAAGAGACGAGAACGCTCCAGAGCTCCAGGATGTTATCTTCGCGCCGGCGGACGTCATCGGCACGCCATCGAGCAGCTCTTCGAGGCCGGCATAGTTGTTCGGGCCGGTCGTTCCAGCGAATGCGACCTCAACGTCGGGAGCCTCGCCGCGAGAGCCATTGTCAATGTTCACGACCTTCTGGAGCCCCTTGATCTGCTCGTACTGAGACAGGGTGATTCCGTAGATCCTCTTGGGATACAACGAGTCTCCGTTGGAAACCTGGATCTCCAGAGACGAAGCAAGGACATACGACCGTGCACTGTTATGATAGAGAGGAATTACAAGCTCGACGGTCACATAGTCCATATCCGTATCGGACTCTACCGGAGCCTGGACCTCGAATGTGCATTTCGCGGCGGGATTGGTCGACCAGGTGACGGCAACGTTGTCCCTTCTACGGTCGCCAATGCTATTGGTGAGATACAGATATTGGCTCGCCTGATAGAAGCTGCCGGAGAGCTTCACGGAAATGGAGAGGTTGCCCGCGTCATTACCATCGCCGACATTCCGAACCTTGATGGACAGGAGGAGATGCTTCTGGATTTCCTCTGAGAACGTCACTATCTGCGACATCCCGTCGCCGGCGGCGGGAAGACTCAAATAATCCCCCTCATCCACCGCGTCACCAACGAGGGTCCACGTTCCGAATATGTTCTTCTTGTAGTGGTTATCCGCAGTGATGAGGATCTTCTTCTTCGGAGCGACATACTCCCTGTTCATCTTTCCGACTGGCCAGAAGCCGGCCGGATGCGTCGCCGCGCTTCCATAGCGTAGGATGGAGCGCTGCTTCAAAACCCCGTTCTCGTAGTATCCGAACGTGTAGTTGGTCGTATTGACGGATAGTCCCGTCTCCTTGAAGATGAGCCAGTATGACCCATCCTGCGTGATCGTGGAGTCTATCGTGGCGAGGAGCCTCTGGAGAACATCGTAGCAGGTCTCGCCGGCGAGATAGTCGAGATTAATATAGACGCTCGAAAGGACAGCGCCCGCGGCGGCGGCGCTACAAGACAAGTCGGAAGCCTGGCGGATTCCCAGGGAGAGGCCGGTGAAGCCAAGCAGATACGCAAGCATGGCGGATAGGGTCTTCGTCCCCTGAGCCTCGAAATTATTCAGCTTCAACTCCCCGAGCCCATCCGTCGCCGTCACTCTTACATCATAGGGAGGAGCAACCTCCGGAGCGTTATAGATTTCCGGAGTAACATAGCCCTGCCATACCAGTTCGGACGTGGAGCCATTGTTGGAATGATAGACCTTGACCTGGAACATGAACGGATTGCTCGACGACAGTTCTTCGAACTCGCCGTCGACGAGACACTCTGCGGTCAGTTCCAGGGATGTTCCGCATATGTTGTCGCTCTTATCCCTCCGGAGTATGGGAGATCCGCCGATAGCCCTGGTGAGGATGCTACCGGAATATCCGTCCTTCAAAATGTCGATAGTCCAGTCGACACCCTCGACGCTCTGGAACGGGAAGCGATATTTGACTCCGTAAGCCATTACGTTACCGTGTTCCGTCTTGAATTTTCACTATCAATGACACCCTTGAGCTGACTTCCGTCGCCAATCAGGGTTCCTGTCACCTTGATGTTTATCGCCGAGGTCGCATATCCGCCCACGCCAGAAGAGGACCTTCCATAGCTCGAGCTCGCGACGGAGGAGGACGCGCTGTAGTTTCCGCTGGCAATGTTGCTCATGCCGGTCTTAACCGCAACGCCGAGAGCGATGAGGGCTGCACCGGCAGCGATTGCAGCATATCCATTCAGGCTTTCGAGAGCAGCCTTGATTCCGAGCGTCGCAACGCCAGTGGAGACGGCCATCTTACCGACGGAAATCGCCATGTCTCCGAATGCCGAGACGGCGCTGTTCGCAAAGTTACTCCAGGCGTCGCCGCCTGTCGCAAGATCTCCGATGAGGGAGCCGATGGACTCCGAGACGCTCGTCACGCCCTGCTCCACAAGAGACGCGAGCTCCTTGGAGACATCAATGATCTCCTTCTCGTCCACCTTTGGATGAAGGAGGATGCTCATCTCCGGGCCGGTCACTCCGGGAGTGGATAATTCCGGGCCGGCGCCGATCGTCAGGCCAGCCAGCTGCTCGGCCCGCTGGGCCATGACCGCCTGCTCTTTCGCCAGCTGCTCGGCCGCCTTCCGGCGAGCCTCAGCCTCGGCATTTGCTTGCTTCGTAAGGGTCTGCTGGTCCCTATTGATGGACTTGATAAGGGTTTCCTTGTTACGGAGAACGTCGTCAGCCTGCTTCTGCAAGGAGTACATCTTCTCCTCATCTTGCAGGGAATCGCTCGCCAGGTCGGACAGATTCTTCTGGAGATCCGCCATCTCCTTACGGATCTGGTATTCCTCATCGTATCTCTGCTTGATGAGAGATTCAGCCTGAGCGATGGCCGCGGTCTGCTGAGAAAGGGAATAGGAGTCGTCCTTCGCGATGCGTCGGTATTCGGCAATCTGGGCCTCGGTTTTCGCCCACTCGACGCTCTTCGCGGTAAGCTGGCGGGAGAGGTCGTACATCTGGCCGGTAATCGCCTCGGCCTCTTCGGCGGCCGCCTTGGCCTGCGACCTCTGATCCTTATTCCCTACGAGACTTGACAAAACAGGCCCCATAAGGATGTCCCCCCAGCTCGCATTCCCAGTCAGACCATTCACGATGCTCTGCTGGAAATTAGCCTTGAACCGGCCGAATGCTTTCTTCCAGGACGACTCGAACTCCGCGACGGACTTTCCGTTCTGCGCGTTGAAGTCATGAAGGACCTGCGTATAGGTGGATACGTAGGCCGCCGTCTGCATCTCGATATTCGCGCCGGCGACCGTATTCTTGAAGTTCTCCGCCTCGGCGGTGAGCAGTTTGAATGCACTGATGGCCGCCCCAATGCCGATTCCGGCGAGAGCGACCTTCGTAGCGTCAATGCTTTGCAGGATCTTACCGAATGCGGCGACGCCGGTATTACCAGACTCGGACAGTTTCCGTCCCCATTCCTTCGTCGCATTGGATAGCTGATTCAGTTTGTCAAGGTCTACGCCGAAAGCATCACCAATGCTCTTGGTGACCTCGTTGCTGGTTTTACCGAAATCTTTGAGCTCCTTCTGCGCCTGTTTCGCGCCTCTGGAGAGATCCCTGGTATCAGCCT
>Ga0310690_10004540_pt1 | contig 19609 bp, 13 predicted proteins | sample AusTroGonzalo_MG_2_FD_207661 | JGI IMG/M metagenome (GOLD analysis project Ga0310690, IMG submission 207661) | Bovine rumen microbial communities from tropical cattle in Woodstock, Queensland, Australia - Gonzalo_04 (v2) (version 2) | ecosystem: Host-associated > Mammals > Digestive system >...
AAAAGCGACTACCCAGTCCGCCGGCCATTATAACACACCATGTGTGTTTTGTTGATACGTTGATATGTTGATATGTTGATATGTTCTCGCTCATTTCCGACTGTTCAAGTAGTTAATCAGTTTGTTTATTGAACCAGTAATGTTCTTGCACTGTTCTATTGCCTCTAATGCTGTTTGGTGATCACAATAATTCAGCTCGTCCGCCAGGTAAAGCATACTCCTAACCTCCGCGCAACTTCCTTTTGCAATGTTGAGGAAGTGAATATAGATAGTAGTCGTTCCCGATTCACTTCCTTCAGCGATATTGTTCATGATTGATACAGCTGCCCGTTGAATTTGGTCCTTAAAGCCATAGTCATGACCATATTCAAGTTTCTTGTAAGTGGTCATTGTCAAAGCCTTTGCCTTACGCCATATGTCTAAATCCTCAAAAAAAGCCATATAATCTTATCAACCTATCAACTTATCAACGTATCAACCTCAAACCGACACCTCCCCTTTGATATGCGGGTGCGGGTCGTAACCTTCCAGTTTGAAATCCTCATAGTGGAAGCCGAAGATGTCCTTCACCTCGGGGTTAATCTTCATGGTCGGCAGTTTGCGCGGCTCGCGGGTGAGTTGCAGATGCACCTGGTCCAGGTGGTTCTTGTATATGTGTGCGTCGCCGAAGGTATGCACAAAGTCGCCCGGCTCCAGGCCGCACACCTGCGCCATCATCATGGTGAGCAGGGCGTAGCTGGCTATGTTGAACGGCACGCCGAGGAAGATGTCGGCGCTTCGCTGGTACAGCTGGCAGCTGAGTTTGCCGTTGCTGACATAGAACTGGAAGAGACAGTGACAGGGCGGCAGTGCCATGTCCTGTATCTCGGCGGGGTTCCAGGCCGTCACCATCAGGCGGCGGCTGTAGGGGTTCTCCTTAATCTCACGTACCACGTTGGCAATCTGGTCTATGGTACCACCGCGGCCGTCGGGCCACGAGCGCCACTGGCTGCCGTATACGGGACCTAGGTCGCCGTTCTCGTCGGCCCATTCGTCCCAGATGCTTACGCCGTTGTCCTTGAGGTATTTTATGTTGGTGTCACCGCGCAGAAACCACAGCAGCTCGTGTATGATGGAGCGCAGGTGCAGCTTCTTGGTGGTCAGGCAAGGGAATCCCTCGCTCAGGTCGAAGCGCATCTGGTAGCCGAAGACGCCCACCGTGCCTGTGCCGGTACGGTCCTGACGTTCGGTGCCGTGGTCGAGCACATGTTGCAGAAGGTCAAGATACTGTTTCATAAATATTTTTTCATAACGTCATCACTACAGATTTATTGTGTGAGAATCATGTTAAAAAACACAATTTTTAGTCCGTGTTGAATACTAATTTATAAAAAAAATACACTTTTTGTTCCCATATTAAAAAAAGTGTGTATCTTTGCACTCAAATTGATGTATAACAAAACCGGTTACTATCGAGGGAAAACTATCAGTTTTAATCCTTAAAAACCAAAGGACATGACAGACGTCAAAATTAGACAACTGACAGACAACGAACTGATTACCCGTTATCAGGAGGGCGACACCGAGTGCTTCGATGCGTTGTTGGAGCGCTATCAGGCCAAGGTCTACGGCTACATCTTTTCCGTCGTCAAAGACAAGGAAACCGCCGACGACATCTTCCAAGACACCTTCTACAAGGTGGTGCTCACCATCAAGAGCGGCCTCTACAAGGACGAGAACAAGTTTGTCCATTGGGTGATGCGTATCGCGCACAACCTCATCGTGGACTACTTCCGTCGTAACAACAAGATGCCCATGGTGCCCAACCGTCCTGAAAGTGACGTACTTGACAACATCAAGTTCCCCGACGACAACGCCGAGCATGCCATCATGCGCAAGCAGACGGGTCAGAACATCCGCAAGCTTGTCAAGATGCTGCCGCCCGAGCAGCGCCGCGTGGTCATCCTGCGCCACTACGGCAAGTGTGACTTTAAGGACATTGCTGCCCGTACCGGCGTGAGTATCAACACCGCCCTGGGCCGCATGCGTTACGCCATCATCAACTTGCGCCGTCTGGCACAGGAACACAATATGTACATTGAGCTGTAAGTGATAAGCAAAAATAAACTGAAGGAATTGGCCGCCTACCGACAGCAGCGCCGCTGCGACGAGGAGGCGGTCTTTGTTGTCGAAGGGCCCAAGCTCTGCGGCGAGGCACTGACTTCGGGTTTCACCGTCAAGGTGGTGTGCGCCACGGTGGAGTGGCTGGCGGCCAACACCATAGACACTGTATCCGAGTGCTACGAAGTTTCTCAGACCGAGTTGGAACGCCTCTCCAACATGCGCACCCCCAACCAGGTGTGGATGCTCGTCCAGCGCCCTCAAAACTTCGCACCTTTCACCTCACACCTTTCACCTCTCACCTTGGCTCTGGACAGGATACAGGACCCCGGCAACCTCGGCACCATGATGCGCACGGCCGACTGGTTCGGCATCAGGCATATTGTCTGCTCGCCCGACACGGTCTCGTGCTACAACCCCAAGGTGGTGCAGGCCTCCATGGGTGCCATCTTCCGCACACAGGTGGACTATGTCGACCTGCCACAATGGCTCGCCGTCTGCGGCATGCCGGTCTTCGGCGCCACACTGCAGGGACAGCCGTTAACGACTAACGGCTCACAGCTAACTGCTGATGCAGTGCTGCTTATCGGCAACGAGAGCCACGGTATCAGCCCCGAGGCCATGGAGCATGTCACGCACCCCGTGCTCATCCCCAATATTGGCGGCACCGCCGAGAGTCTCAACGCCTCCGTGGCGGCAGCAATATTGATAGATAGATTGATAGGATAGTTATGAATGACCAATTGGAATACCAGGAAGGAAGGACAGAGATAAGCCACATGGGCAAGGTGGCGCTCATTGAGCGCCTCACCGCCGATATGGAGCAGCGCAACACCTCCACCGTCATGGGTGTGGGCGACGACTGCGCCGTTATCGAGTGCAGCCCCCTGACGCTCGTCAACACCCAGACCCTCGTCGAGGGCGTCAACTTCGACATGATGTATACGCCCCTTAAGCACCTCGGCTATAAGGCCGTGGCTGTGGCGCTGAGCAACATCGCCGCCATGAACGGCACGCCGCGCCAGGTGCTGGTCTCCGTGGCCGTGAGCAACCGCTACTCCGTCGAGGCTCTCGACGAGCTTTACGCCGGCGTGCGCCTCTGCTGCGAGCGCTACGACGTAGACCTCGTGGGCGGCGAGACAGGCACCTCGCGTGCCGGAATGGTGCTCTCCGTCACCGCCATCGGCAGCGTGGAGCCCGGCAAGATAACCTATCGCCGTGGTGCCGCCCTGCACGACCTCGTCTGCTGTAGCGGCGACCTCGGCAGCGCCTACGCTGGCCTGTTGGTCCTCGAGCGCGAGAAGGTTACCTATCAGGCCAACCCCGACTTCCAGCCCGACCTGGAGGGCTACGACTACGTCCTCGAGCGTTTCCTCAAGCCCGAGCCCCGTCTCGATATCGTGAAACTGCTGGCCGAGAAAGGCGTGGTGCCAACCTCTATGACAGACATCAGCAAGGGCCTTGCCGACAGTGTGCTGCACCTCTGCCGTGCATCGCGTTGTGGCTGCGAGGTCTATGAGGAGCACCTACCCATCGACTACCAGACCTCGCGTGTATGCTCCGAGATGAGCAAGAACATGCTGCCCGTCAGTTGCGCCCTCAACGGCGGCGAGGACTACGAGCTGCTCTTCACCGTCAGCCAGAAGGACTACGAAAAGATTAAAGACCTTACCGAGATACACATCATAGGCCACGTCACCGAGGAGGGCTTGCCCGCTGTCATGGTGACGCCGCAGAACACCACCATCACCCTGCGTGCGCAGGCTTTCCAAGGAGTGGACGAATGACGCGCGAGGATACATACAAGCAAAAGGGGTTGCGCCACCAGATGGTGGAGGCGCTGCGTGCCAAAGGCATCTCCGACGAGGCGGTGCTGAAGGCTATGGACACTGTACCGCGCCACTGGTTCATAGGCAGTGCCCTCGACGCCTATGCCTATGATGACCGCGCCCTCAAGATAGACTGCGAGCAGACCATCTCGCGCCCCTCCACGGTGGCTATGCAGAGCCAGCTCCTCGACCTCAAGCCCGGCATGCGGGTGCTGGAGATAGGCACCGGCAGCGGTTACCAGACCGCCGTGCTCTGCACCATGGGCGCCAAGGTCTTCACCATTGAGCGCCAGAAAGGCCTCTTCGAGCAGACGCGCAAGCTGCTGCGCGAGACGGGCCACCGTGCCCAGTGCTTCCTTGGCGACGGCTACCAAGGGCTCGCCGGCAGCTACGACCGCATCATAGTGACCTGCGGAGCCCCCGAGATACCGCCTGTCCTGATGTCGCAACTCAAGGTCGGCGGCATTATGGTGATACCACTCGGCGAGGGAGAGCAGGAGATGCTGCGCATCACCAAGCAGGGCGAGAGCCGCGAGGAGTGGCAGGTGGAGCATTGTGGCACCTATAGCTTCGTGCCCATGCTCGACGGCAAACAGATGCGCTAACGCAGCAGGAAGTGCTGCTTGCTAAGGCGTGGGCTGCTGACGGCCACGCCGCAGGAATAAAGGTCGAGAGTGACCTGCCAGTCATTGCTGGCAACGACGGCCTCCCATTCTTCGGAACGGGTGTCGGCGACAACAAGGAAATCCCCGTCGGGGGTGCTGAGGGAGGTGTGGCCGGAGTGGGGGAGACCGTAGTATTCCTCCAGGCGCCAGACGACATCGGCGGCAGAACGGCCGCGGCCGCGACAGCGCGAGAAGAGCACCTCGGTGTAGAGGCGGTAGACGAAAGGCGAGTGCAGGTTGTACTGCGTCTTCGCACGGAGGAAATGACTGATGCGGTTCACGCTGCAAAAGTAAGAAAAAAAGGTTAAAGGTCAGAGATTAAAGGTTAAAGATAATGAGACACAACAATATACTAATCTGCTTCGCCCTCGCGGCGATGCTCTTTGCGGGGTGCGGTGGCGGCGATTACACCCCCAAGCCGCAGGCTTATCTCCGCATCGACATGCCGAAGCACAGCTATGCCACCTGCGACACCGCCCCGCTGCCCTTCGTCTTCGACAAGGGATTGGCATCCGCTATCGAACTCAAGAAACAGACTGCCGATGAGGTGTGGCTTGATGTGGTGTACCCGCAGTGGCAGGGGGTCGTCTTCCTCACCTACAAGCGCCTCAACGGTCCCGACGACCTACGCGGGCAGACCGACACCTCGTCGCGCCTGCTGGAGAAGCACTACAAGCTCTCTTCCGGCGTCGAGGAGCAGGGCTACGAAGACCCCGACAACCGCGTCTTCGGCACCGTCTATTACCTCAAGGGCAGCAGGGTGGCCTCCACCTGCCAGTTCTGGCTCACCGACAGCACACGCCACTTCCTGCGCGGCGCCCTCTACCTCGACCGCACGCCCAACAACGACTCCCTCGCCCCCGTGCTCCGCTACATGCAGGAAGACATCGAGCACCTCGTGGAGACATTACGCTGGAGAAAATAAACATAACATAAATCGTACAATATGAAACCTACATTATTAGTTCTGGCTGCCGGCATGGGCAGCCGTTACGGTGGCCTCAAGCAGATGGACGGCGTAGGCCCCAACGGTGAGATTATCCTCGACTACAGCGTTATGGACGCCATCCGCGCCGGCTTCGGCAAGGTGGTCTTCGTCATCCGCCACTCCTTCGCCGACCAGTTCAAGGCCTGCATCAACGCCGAGCACTACGGCAACAAGATTGCCGTGGAGTATGTCTACCAGGAGCTCGACAAGCTTCCCGCTGGCTTCAGCGTCCCCGAAGGACGTGAGAAACCTTGGGGCACCAACCACGCCATCCTTATGGCCAAGGATGCCATCCACGAGCCCTTCGCCATCATCAACGCCGACGACTTCTACGGCCGCGACGCCTTCCAGGTGATGGCCGACCACCTGCGCACCCTCGACGGTGCCGAAGGCAAGTACTGCATGGTGGGCTACCGCCTCGAGAACACCCTCAGCGAGAACGGCACCGTCAGCCGCGGCGTATGCCAGACCGACGCTAACGGCCTGCTCATAGGTATGACCGAGCGCACCGCCATCGGCCGCACGGCCAACGGCATCGAGTACAAGGACACCGACGGCAGCATGCATCCGTTGCCCGCCGACGCCACCGTCAGCATGAACCTCTTCGGCTTCACGCCCGACTACTTCGCCAAGAGTGAGGCCCTCTTTGTCGACTTCCTCAAGGAGCACGGCCAGGAGCTCAAGAGCGAGTACTACATACCTTTTGCCGTCAACACCTTCATCGCCGACGGCCGCGCCACGATGACCGTCCTAAAGACCACCGCCCAGTGGTTCGGCGTCACCTACAAGGAAGACCGCCCCATGGTCGTCGCCCGCCTCGCCGCCCTCCACGCCCAAGGCGTGTACTAATCTAAATTTCCTGCTCGCTACGCTCACGAAATCTATAAATCCAAAAATATTTATGGATCTATGGATTACGCAGAGCTGATAGTAGTTAAATTCTCCCGCCTCCGGCGGAGATCCATAAATCCAGAACAATGATACCTTTGGAGTATTTGAACAACCTGTCCTACGAAATCCGTGGTGCTGCTATGGATGTGTATAACGAACTGGGTCCGGGATTGCTCGAATCCGTTTATGAGAATGCACTCATCCATGAGTTTAAGCTACGAGAAATTGAAGTTATCTCCCAGGTTCCTGTCAACATAATGTATAAGGGTGCCGTGGTGGGCAACGATTTGAGGGTGGATTTGCTGGTTGATGATACGGTGATACTTGAACTTAAATCCATTGAAGAGTTAAAGAAAGTACACTACAAGCAGTTACGTACCTACCTAAAACTGCTCAACAAACCGCAAGGATGGCTTTTGAACTTCGGAGAAGGGGATTTCTCAAAAGGGATGATAAAGTTGAATAATTATGACTTTCATCAGTAAGTAAGCCATTGGATTTATAGATTACGCCGCAGGCGGGGAAAAAGAAAGAAGGAATAAATGGATTCATGGATTACGCGGAGCGGGAGATAATAGCGTTTGCCAGGGAGCATGCCGGCGAGGACACTACGCAACTGCTGTTGGCCGCTGGCCGATATCCGGAGGTCGACATGAAGGCGGCGGTGCAGCAAATCGAGGGACTGCGGACGGCGCGGGAGAAATGGCCGTCGCTGCTGGAGTGCGCTGATTATATGTACCCGCCACGCCTCAACCGCGAACAGGCCTCCTCCGAGGCCACCGCCCGCTACAAATCTCGTATCATATCATCCTGCTCGCCCTGCGGGCTCACGAAATCCATAGATCCAGAAATTGGATTTATAGATTACGCCGCAGGCGGGGGGGAAATATCCCCTGTTCGCTGCGCTCACGAGATCCATAGATCCAATGAGATGACGCTTAAGGTGGGCATAAGAGTCGCGGACCTCACCGGCGGCATGGGTGTCGATACGCTGGCGTTCGCTGCGGTGGCCGACCACGTAGATTATGTGGAGCGCGACCCGCAGCTCTGCGCCCTTATGGAGCGCAATCTCCGTGCCCTCGGCGTCACCAACGTCACCGTCCACTGCGCCGACAGCCTAGAATGGCTGACAGCTGATAGCACACCGTTCACCGCCCTCTTCCTTGACCCCGCGCGTCGCGACGCCGCAGGCCGCAAGGTGGCGGGTTTCGAGGACTGCACACCAAATATCCTCGGCCATCTGCCGTTGCTCCTCTCGCGCTGCGACACTCTCCTCGTAAAGGCCAGCCCTATGATAGACATCGACCTCGCCTGCCGCCAGCTCGGCAGCGTCGCCGACGTGCATGTCGTGGAACTCAGGGGCGAGTGCAAGGAGGTGCTCTTTGTCTGCCGCCACGATGCCGCGGAGCCCACCATCCACTGCGTGTCTGTCGGCAGCGAACCTTTCTCCTTCACGCGTACAGAAGAGGCTGCGGCACCCGCGATTCTCGCCGCCGAAGTGGGGCACTGGCTCTATGAGCCCTCGGCGGCTCTGATGAAAAGCGGTCCTTACCGCCTCTTGGCGCAGCGCTACGGTCTCGCTATGCTCGACGTCAGCACCCACCTCTACACCGCCGACCGCCTCGTCGAGGGCTTCCCGGGGCGTGTGTTCCGTGTGCTGCAGGAAGTAAAGGCTACGCGCAAGGCCGTCGCCGAAGTCGTCCCCGAGGGGAAGGCGCATGTCGTCACGCGCAACTATCCCGTCGCCGCCGCTGAGCTGCAGCGGCGCCTGGGTCTCAAGGAAGGCGGCGAGCTCTTCCTCGTCGCCGCCACCCATGCCGGCCGCCCGCGCTGCTGGCTCTGCTCCTAAAATTTCTATTTAACATAACCGAAGAGATGCCCTCTGTGTATCAGCATGATAAGGCATTATCTCTTATATTGCTCTTATATTACTCTTTGGTTGCTCCTTAGTCACCATTATTTTTGTAAGAGTGATACAGTTAAAATGTATGTTAAATTAAGTAAAAATATATTATTAACTACCTTATCAAGAGCGAATTACGAGGGGTAGGGGAGGAAAAAATTGTGGATAAAATGTTAAAAATTTGCACAGATTAAAAATAATTTCTACCTTTGCGGTTGACATTGCACCCATAGTTTTTAGAGGGAAAGGGTGGATTATCTACAGAAACACAGTAAGATAGATTAAAATATAGATATATAAAGATAGCCGAAAAACGAGCGAACGTTGGGAAATAACCTAATAACACAGTCGAACAATGAGTGAAAATATGCTACAAACCATCCGTGATTATTTCGCCACACAACCTGTGCAGCGGGCTTGGCTTTTCGGGTCCTATGCGCGTGGCGAGGAGCGCGAGGATAGCGATGTGGACATTCTTGTCGACTTCGACGACGACGTATCACTGTTGGGACATGTTCGGATAATGTATGGACTTGAGGACCGTATCGGACGCAAGGTCGACCTTGTGACCAACGGAACACTGTTGCCTTTTGCCGAGAAAACTGCTAACCGAGACAAGAAGATTATTTATGAGAGAGCAAATTAGAGATAATGGTCGCTTGGAACACATCCTCGGAGCCATAGACGACGCTCTTGGTTTCGTGAAGGAGGCATCGTTTGATGACATGAAAAACAACAAGATGCTCTATTATGCTGTGGTCCATAGTGTGCAGATAATTGGGGAGGCGGCTTATATGCTCTCAAAAGAATTCAAGTCGAGCCATCCTGAGATTGAATGGCGTTTGATAGAAGGTATGAGGCATGTGATAGTACACGACTACTATAACGTGAGGCCATTGGAAGTTTGGAATATCGTTAAAGACGATTTGCCCAGGTTGCGAAAGCAGATAGAGGCCTTAGTCAAATAGTATAATTGGATTTATGGATTTCGCGAGGCCGGGAGGCCGAGCAGGAGAATAGAAAAAAAAGTTTAACTCACATATTTATTAACCAAAAACAAAACATTATGAAACGATTTCTACGTTTTCTGGCCCTTGTGGCGCTGATGTGCGTCCCATGGGTCACACAGGCCCAAACGACCGTGGAGATTGGAGACGGTACTGCGACAAGCAACCAGGTTCCAATCGGTACGTACTACAACTATTCCATCACGGAAATGCTGTACACTTCCGATGAGATTGGAACGGCGGGTACCATTAGTAGCATCAGCTTCTACTATAAGGGTAATGCCGAAAAAGATCTCCCGATTACGGTTTACATGCAAAACGTCGATGCGGCTGACCTTTCTACAGGTATCAGCCTCGCCGATGCCGTACAAGTGTTCAGCGGAACGCTTTCCGTCACCACAACAGCAGGCTGGGTGACCATCGATCTCGACTCCCCCTTCGCCTACGACGGAACATCGAACCTACTGATAGGCTGCATTAAAGATTATCTCTACTACTTCAGTGGCCAAACATGGCAGGGCACCTCTGTCTCCAACATGGCCCGTTATTCCCAAAATGACAACAACGCTTACGATGTCAGCACGGTGCCTGGCACTGCGGCAAGTGTTCGCCCGAACATCCAGATTGTCATTACCCCCGGCGGCGGCCCCACCTGCGAGAAACCCACTACCCTTGAAGTCACTAACATTACCCCAGATGGCGCAAGAGTTATTTGGGAAAGCAATGTTGGCAACTATACTCTTGAATACAAGACAGCCTCTGAGAGTGAATGGACCGTTATTTCCGGCCTCTCCGAGGATGTTTATGTTTTTAATACACTTCAGCCTCTTACCACCTACAACGTGCGTGTGAAAGCCGTCTGCGGCACCGACCTTGAGAGCGGCTACAAGACTGCCTCCTTCACCACACTGGCAGCTATCCCCCTGATTGAAGCATTTTCATCAACCACTATTCCCAATGGATTCACACAGTATACGGGTCTATTGAGCAACATCATTGATGGCTCCGCCACACTATCGAGCACGTCTTACGGCTGGAACTTTGGTACAGGCAACAATATCTTCGACAGCCACGCCAGAGTCAATATCTATGGTACCAGCTGCAACAAATGGCTTGTCACTCCGTCGCTCACGATGGAGGACAACGTGCAGCTTACTTTCGACCTGGCCTTGACAGTTTATTCTTCCTCTAGCAGTGACAGCCCAACCCCTGGCAATCAGGCGGACGACAAGTTTGTCGTTCTGATCAGCACAGACAACATGGCCACCTGGGAGGTTCTGCGCCAGTGGGACAATGAGGGTTCCGAGTATGTCTATGATGAAATCACCAACAATGCCGCCGGCCAAAGTGTGGCCATAGACCTCAGCAGCTATGCCGGCCAGAGCATCTGTATCGCCTTCTACGGCGAATCCACCGTATCGAATGGCGACAACAACCTGCATATCGACAACGTACGCATCGACTATATTCCTTCCTGCGCAATTCCTACGGGTCTTATCAGTTCCAATATTACGGCCCATGGTGTGACCCTCAACTGGGTCTCCGAAGGTGCCGATAGTTGGCAGCTGAGCCTCAACGATGCCACCGTACAGGAAGGTGGTCTGCAGAATACCGACGAAACTACCTTTACCTATAGCGGCCTCACCCCCGAGACGCAGTACAGAGTTAAGGTACGCAGCGTCTGTAACGGCAACTACAGTGAATGGACCAACAACGTGACTTTCACCACCGCTATCGCTTGTCCGAAGCCCACCAGTTTTGCTACCAGCAACGTCGATGGCCACAGCGCCGTTTTGACCTGGACCGAGAACGGCTCCGCCACCGAGTGGGAGTTTACCTACAAAGCTTCTGACGAAGAGGATGCTGTGTTCGATGACAATGTGGTTACCGTCACCGGAGAGCCCACCTACAGCCTCACGGGTCTTGTTCCGCAGACCACTTACAATTTGAAAGTGCGTGCTGTCTGTGGCGGCATCGACGGCGAGAGCCAGTGGACCACCAGGACCTTAACCACCACTGTGGCTTGCCCGGCCCCCTCGGCTGTTACTGTCACCAACATCACCACCTCCACTGCCGTGGTGAACTGCACCAGCAATGCTGAAAACTTCAGCATCATGCTCGGTGAGGAAGTGGTTGCTGAAAACGTCACTCTCCCCTACACGCTGCCCAACCTTGAAGCCTCCACTTCTTACACTGTTAAGGTGATGGCCCTCTGCGGCGGCGAAGACGGCGAGAGCGAGTGGAGCAGTAGCACCACCTTCATGACCGCCGACATTTGCCCCGACGGCATGGTGTGCATTGGTGCTGGCACGTCCACCAGCAATTACTTACCCGCTCACAACTATTATAAATATGGTCTGACGGAGCAGATCTACACCGCTGATGAAATCGGCATGGCCGGTGCTATCCTGAGCATCGACTTCTACAAGGCCAGTACCAATGAGATGGTGAAAGATCTGGACATCTATATCGTGGCTACCGACAAAAGCGTGTTCGAAAGTACTAGCGACTGGATTACCGTCACTGCTGCCGACCGCGTCTACAGCGGCACCGTCACCTTCGTCGACAACGACTGGACTACCATCGAGCTTGACAATCCGTTCATCTATGACGGCGAGAGCAACATTGCCATCGTTGTTGACAACAACACCGGCGAAGACGTGAGCAGCACTCCGTTCCGTGTATTCAGTGCAGGTAGCAACCAGGCTATCTACCAGTATAATGACGGCACCAACCTTGACCCGATGGCAGAGACTATTGGTAACGCAAGTGGTGTTATGAGTTCCAAGAACCGCATCCGCTTAGCTATTGGCGAGCCTCCTGCATGCCTGAAGCCCACCGGCCTTGCCGTGAACTACGAAGGCGGCACCACCGCCGAGGTGACTTGGACCGGCGAAGCTGACTCTTATAATATTAGTATAAACGGCGAAGTGACCGAAGGTGTCACCAGCCCCTACGCTCTTGAAGGCCTCGACCTTGCCACCACCTACGAGGTGATGGTGCAGGCCGTCTGCGGCAACACTGAGAGCGAGTGGACCAGCGCCCAGAGCTTCACCACCGACCGTTGCGCTGATGCTTGTGTATTAACCATTGTCCTTACCGACTCTTACGGTGACGGCTGGAACGGCAACAACATGAATGTTGTCGATGCCGCAACAGAGGAGGTTCTGCAGACCTATACGCTTACATCCGGCAACAGCGAGGGGACATTCACCCTTGCAGTCTGTACCGGCGACAATATCAACTTCGTCTATGGAATTAACGGTTCCAGCTCCTATCCCACAGAGAACGGTTGGGTGATTACCGACAACAACGATGAGGTTATTGCCGAACATGAAGGCTGTAACAGTGGCTGCCAAGTCGCCGCAGGTGTCTTGGCCAACTATACCGCCAACTGTGCCCCCGTCACCTGCCAGAAGCCTACTGAGCTTGCTGTCGTCGCAGAGAGTGTCACTGCCCACGAGGCAACCATCAGCTGGACTGCCAACGGCGACGAGGAGATTTGGCAGATTATGGTCAACGGCGACGAAGAGAACCTCATCGAGGTTTCCGAGAACCCCTACACCATGATTGAGCTCCTCCAGGGTACTGAATACACCGTGAAGGTCCGTGCCTATTGCGACGATGAGGACCAGAGCCGTTGGAGCGACGCTGTCAGCTTCACCACATTGATAAGCTGCGCGGCTCCCACCGAGCTAACTGCTACCGAATCCACTGCCAACACTGTCACCATCAGCTGGACTGCCGGCGGCGATGAGACTGAGTGGAATGTTTACCTCGGAGAGGAGCTCTTAGGCAGTGTTGATGAGAACACCTATACTTTCGATGGTTTGGAGGCAAGCAGCACTTACACTGTTGGTGTTTCCGCCCTTTGTGACGAGGAATCCAGTATTGCCACTATTACCGTGAATACCGCCTGTGGCGCAGTCGACGCCCCCTATGCGGTTGACTTCGAAGATGCCGATATTCTCTCCTGCTGGACGCTCATCGATGCCGATGGCGACGGATTTAACTGGGTACGTGCAGGGCATAGCCCTAGTTCCGAGTACCCCGCGCATAGCGGCAGCGTGCTTATCTCTTCTGCCTCCTATGACAATAGTACCGGGGCTTTGACGCCCGACAACTGGCTGATTACCCCCGCTATCAACCTTCCCTCAGATGTCAACATGCAGCTCTCCTGGTGGGAGAGAGGCCAGGATCCATCTTGGTGCGCTGAGACCTACAGCGTTTACGTAAGCACCACTGGTAACACCGTTGATGACTTCAATACTGAGGAAGATGCTCCCATGTACACCGCTACCGGTGACTGGGTGAACCATATCATCAACCTTTCTGAATACAGTGGACAGACCGTCTACATTGCCTTCCGTCACTATGATGTGTCCGATGTCTTCATTTTGAACATTGATGATATCAGCATCGAGGAGGCTCCCGCTTGCGGTGTTCCCACCGATGTTACGGTTGACAGCTGGACTGCCACCAGTGTGAACATCAGCTGGACCGATAACAATGATGGCAACGCTACGTACGCTGTCTTTGATGCCGACGACAATGAGATCACCGATGTCGATAACCTTACTACTACAAGTGTCACTGTAAACGGCCTTCAGCCCGAGACCTACTATAACTTCACTGTGAAGGCAGTCTGCTCGGAGAGCGAGACATCCGCCGCCGGCATAGTCCCCACCTTCTACACCGGCTATTGCCAGCCCACACCTGGCGATATAAACGGCAACGGTATCACCGAGGTGACCTTCGGTGCCATCAGTGTGACCAACACCGTGTATCCGACTGCCCCCCCATATTATGGCAACTACAGCGCCCTTGCCGGTATCGTGTATCCCGGCACCACCGCCAATGTCGACATTACCTTCGAGACGGGTACTTCCTACCAGACCCTCATCTGGGTTGACTGGGATAACAGCTTGAGCTTCGAAGATGACGAAATTGTTTATTCCGGTAGTTCCGCTTCGGACAATCCCACCACACTCAACGCCACATTCGATATCGATGCTGAGCAGGAACTGGGTGACTACCGCATGCGTATAGGTGCCTCTCAGAGCTACTTTAATAGCAATGTCAATCCTTGCTACACTGGCAGCTGGCCGCTTGTGTACCACGACTACACCCTGCGTGTGGCCGAGGAACCCGAGTGCATGCCTGTGACCGAAATAGAGGCTGTGTACGAGGGTGGCAGCATCGCCACTGTGACTTGGACCTCCGAGGCCGACAGCTGGAACATCGACGTGAACGGCGAGGTGATAGAGGATGTCACCAGCCCCTATGAATTGACTGAACTGGAGTATGGCACTGTATATACTATTAAGGTGCAGGCTGTATGCGGCGATAACGAAAGCTTCTGGAGCAATCCTGTGAGTTTTACCACCGACCTCTGCGCGCCTGAAAACCAGTGCGATATTGCTATCGTCCTGACCGATGCCTACGGCGACGGCTGGAACGGCAACAGCATGAATGTTGTCGATGTTAATACAGAGAGCGTCCTTGGCACATATACTCTTGCAAGCGGCAGCGAAGAGACCTTTACCCTGGCTATCTGCGACGGCCGTGAGATTAACTTCGTATTTGTACAGGGTAGTGGTAGCACTTACCCGTATGAAAACGGTTGGACTATCACCGATATCAACGAGGAGGTTCTCAGCCAGCACGAAGGCTGTTCTACCCAGGGTGACTGTGAGGCTCCCACTGCAGGTGTTGTATTGTCCCATGTGGCTTCCTGCACACCTCCCGAGTGTGTCGTGCCCACCCTGCTTGCTGTCAGCGACGTGACGGCCCACACCGCCACCATCAACTTCGAGTCCGAGGCCAGCGCTTGGCAGTATCGCCTCAACAACGACGATGAGACCATCGCTGGTATTCAGGAACTGCCCTTCGTGATAGAAGGCCTTGATGCCTCGACCGACTACAGTGTCGAGGTGCGTGCCATCTGCGGCAACACCAACTACAGTGACTGGTCCAACGCAGAGAACTTCACCACCTTGGAGTCCTGCCCGGCTGTAACCGGCGTCGAGGTTGAACTTGTGAGCACCACCAGTGTCAACGTGACCTGGAACGACGCGAACAATGCCGGGAACTACTACATCATGATGGGTGAGGAGATGCTTGGTGAAGAGACCGAGCCCGCCGTCATCATCAATGAGCAGACTGCTACTATCACCGGCCTGACGGCAGAGACCAACTATGCCCTCGGTGCCTTCCAGGTGTTTGCCAACTGCGGCGAACTGGACGGCGTTTCCGCCGGTTCCGACGTGCCCGCCTTCTTCACCGGCTACTGCGTGCCCAACCCGACCTCGAGAGACGGTAAGGGTATCACCAGTGTGGTGTTCGGCTCTGGCGAATATGTCGTGAACAATGTCGACGAGACCAACGGTCTGCCCGACGCAGCGCCCTTCTATGGCAACTACAGCGATATGATTGGCGCCATGCCTGCCGGTTTGGAGTCCACCATCGCCATCACCTATGCTACCGGTAGCTCCACAGTCTACAGCTACGGTACCATCATCTGGGTTGACTGGAACAACAACATGACCTTCGAAGATGATGAGATTGTCTACACGGGTACGAGCGCACAGGGCTCTGGCGGTACTCCGCAGGTCCTTGAGGCTTCGTTTGTCGTGCCTGCCACGCAGGAGCTCGGCGACTACCGCATGCGTATTGCCGGTGCTGATAGCTATTTCGACAACTACATCAATGGTAATGCCACTGGCAACCATAGCGCCTGCTTCACTTCCACCTATTCTGTGTGCCACGACTACACCCTGCGTGTTACCGAGGCTCCCTCATGTCTGCCTGCAGCTGACGTGACTGTTAGTAACATCGGCACTACCACCGCCGACCTCACCTGGGTCAACAACAACGGTGCCGACGCTACCTATACCGTCAAGAACGGTGATGAGGTGCTGACGACCGAGGCTGTCGCCGGCTACCAGCTCACTGGTCTGACTCCCGCCCATAACTACGCTGCCGGTACCTTCACCGTCATAGCAAACTGCGACGAGACGGCTATCTTCAATGTGCCCGCCTTTGCTACGGCTTGCGATGTGATTGCCGCAGAAGGTTATGCAGAGAACTTCGACGAGTACACTGTTGCTTCGAACTACACTGCTCCGTCGACCCGAGTGCTGCCCAACTGCTGGAATGCCATCAACACGACGACGTACAGCACCAATACCCAGTTCCCGACGGTTTACTACTATAGCTCCACCAATTATGCCAACTCTACTCCCAACTGCTTGAAGTTCTACTCCTCCTATTCGAGTTACAGCAATTACGACCCGCAGGATCAGTATGCTATACTGCCCGAGATGGAAGGTCTGGCCGGCAAGCAGATTACTCTGCAGGCCAGAGGCTTCAATACCATCAGCACCTTCAAGGTGGGTTTGATGACTGACCCGGCCGACGCCAGCACCTTCGTGGCCATTGCCACCCAGGACGGTCTGACCACCTCATATCAGGAGTTTGAGTACATTATTCCTACCGATGCCGAAGGCAACTATGTGGCCATCATGATTGAGGCTGCCAATTCAAGCAGAACTGGCAATGGTGTCTACATTGACGACATTACCATCGACAATCCTCCTGCCTGTATCAAACCCACCTATCTTGCCGCCACACTTATTCCTGCTGTTGGTGACAAGGCTATCCTAAACTGGACAGAGAACGGCGACGCCACCGCTTGGGAGATTTGCCTCAACGGCGACGAGGACAACCTCATTGAGGTTACCGAGAACCCCTACACTCTCACAGACCTCACCGCTGAAGAGATCTACACCGCCAAGGTGCGCGCCAACTGCGGTGACAACGGCACGAGCGACTGGAGCAACGAGGTGACCTTCAACCCGACCAACAAGATTGTTATCGGTGAGGGTACCGCTACAAGCGGTTATGTGCCCACACAGACTAATTACGACTACTCTCTCACCAACCAGATTTACACCGTCGAGGAACTTGGCGAGGCCGGTGCTATCTTCAGCGTCGACTTCTTCATGACGGGTAGTAGTAACTACACTCGTAACCTCGACGTCTACATGGTGAGCACCGACAAGACTGGCTTCGAGGATGGCACCGACTGGATTAGCGTCACCGAGGACGACCTCGTCTTCAGCGGCGATGTTAACTTTGTCGCTGGCGACTGGACTACCATTACGTTCACCAATCCCTTCGTCTACGACGGCATCAATAATGTTGCCATCATCGTCGACGACAACACTGGCAGTTATTCCAGCAGAAGCTTCAGAGTGTTCTCCGCAGACGGTTATCAGGCTCTATACAAATATCAAGATAACAATGATATCCCCGTTACATTTGATGGGTCTGGCACTCGCTTGTCTTCCAAGAACCAGATTCGTATCCTGAAGGGTGAACCTCCAACCTGCTACAAGCCGACGGCTGTTGAAGCCACGGAGCTTACCGCCGAGGGCGCTACCATCACCTGGACGCGCGACGAGCGCAACGCCGAGGGTGAGACCTACAGCATCCTTGACGAGAACCACGAGCCCGTTGCCGAAGCCGAAGAGCTCACTGGCGACAACTTCCAGTTGACCGGTCTCGAGGCTGCCCACGAGTACACCTACTACGTGCGCACCAACTGCGCCAACGACGAAGAGGTTAACCTGGTCGCTGTGACCTTCACCACTCTGGCTGACTGCCCGGCTCCCACCGAGGTCGCCGTTGTTGAGAACAGCGTCAACGCCTACAATGCCACCATCTCTTGGACCGGCTATCCGGCCAATGAGAACGGCTACCTTGTCAGCTACAGAACAGCTGCCTACTTCGACGGCGTCAGCGAGCAGTTTGCTACAACTTCCGCTCCCACGGGCTGGACACGTTACTCTGGCCTGCTGAGCGATGTGATGAACGGCACACAGCTTACCACCACCACCTCTGGCTGGACCTTCGGAACTGGCAATAATGTCTTTGACAACCACGCCAAAGTTAACATCTACGGCACCGGCAGCAAGTATTGGCTGGTTACTCCAGATATTGACGTTACTGAGGGATATGTCCTGAACTTCGACATGGCCCTGACGGTATGGTCGTCGAGCAGCAGCGCAAGTCCTACCGCTGGCAACCAGCCTGACGACAAGTTTGTCGTGCTGGTCAGCGGCGACGAAATGGCCACATGGACCATCCTGCGCCAGTGGGACAATGAGGGTTCGGAATATGTGTATGACGATATTCCGAATACCGGCGAAAATGTGAGCATTGACCTCTCCGACTTTGTCGGCCAGACTGTGAATATTGCCTTCTACGGCGAGTCCACTGCATCCAACGGCGACAACAACCTGCATATCGACAATGTGGGCTGTGGCTTTGATGTGGCTGCTGGCGATTGGTATACTGTTAACACGAATGCTGAGGAAACCACGGTTGAACTCACCGAACTCGAGCCCGAGACCTTGTATGAGGTCAAGGTGCAGGGTCTGTGCGCTGACGACGCAGTGAGCGAGGAGAGCGAAGTGATAACCTTCACCACCACGCCCAGCTGCGTGCCTGTCACCGATGTTCAGGTTGACAATATCACCACCAACAGCGTTGAGGTCAGCTGGACCGCCGGTCTCATCACCGACAACGCCTGGCAGATTGCTTACCGCGAGAACGGCGCCAGCGATTGGACCGAGGCTGCGGTTTACGACAATCCCTTCCCGCTCACCAACCTGACCGCCAACACTGCCTATGAGTTGCGCGTGCGCACCTTCTGCAGCGCCGACGAGCAGAGCGACTGGAGCAACACTGTCTCCTTCACCACCGAGTGCGACGCTATCGCTATCCCGTACGCTACGGGCTTCGAGAGCGACGACGCCACTTTGGGTTGCTGGAGCATGGTTGATGTGACTGGCAGCACTGGTGTTTCCAACAACCGCTTCCAGTTCTATTACAACAGCAATCCTCCGCAGTACCTCATCTCGCCTGAGTTGACCGGCACAGAAAACGGCGTCCAGGTAGAGTTCGATTACGCTGCCCATAACGCTAGCTATCCGGAAAGCTTCGTGGTTGGTTACTCGACCACTACCAACGAGCCCGATGCATTCACCTGGGGTGAGGAACTGACCGATATCGCCAGCACCACCTACCAGCGTCACTATGAGATTATCCCCGTGGCAGACGTCAAGTACGTTGCCATCAAGTACACTGCCAATAATATGTGGGCTCTTTATATCGACAACTTCGATGTTAAGGAGATTGAGGAGTTCGACGTGAATGTTGCT
>Ga0310690_10004541_pt1 | contig 19603 bp, 14 predicted proteins | sample AusTroGonzalo_MG_2_FD_207661 | JGI IMG/M metagenome (GOLD analysis project Ga0310690, IMG submission 207661) | Bovine rumen microbial communities from tropical cattle in Woodstock, Queensland, Australia - Gonzalo_04 (v2) (version 2) | ecosystem: Host-associated > Mammals > Digestive system >...
GAAAGCCCTTGTGCGCAAAGGCACCGAAGCCTACAAACTTGGCATTCGTACGGGTGATTATCTGATCAGTGTTGATGGGGTGCCTATCTCAGATATGTGTACCTATATCTTGCTGGTGCGCCACGGTGCCACGAAACGCTTTGTGTTCCGCAGTCCCGAGGGGAAAATCAAGGAGGTGGAGTGGTGATTACGAACGGCCAACATTTTGAGAGTTTTGTCCCCTTTCCGATTCTGTTGTCATCTTTTTGCTTTTTTCACGTTATGTATAGCAATCTGTGATCTGGGGGTGGTTGGATGATTCGTGAGCACTTGAAATTTTTGTATTTTTGCACCGCATTTGAATAGAATGCGGCAAAACCATTATGTAACCTCGTAGAGACACGCCATGGCACGTCTCCACAGTCCGAAAAACCAGATTAGACCCTTGTAAGATAACCCCCTATGTCAGAATACAAAGACGACAACATTATTACCCTGAATTGGGACGAGCATATCCGTACGCGTCCCGGCATGTACATCGGCAAGACCGGCGATGGCTCTTCGCACGACGACGGCATCTATGTGCTGCTGAAAGAGGTGATGGACAACGCCATCGACGAATTCATGAATGGATACGGCAAAACCATCGAAATCACCATCAAGGAGAAACGCGTGACCGTGCGCGACTACGGGCGCGGCATCCCGCTGAACAAGGTGGTGGACTGCTACTCCAAGATGAACACGGGCCGAAACTTCAAGGGCGACTTTGCCTCCATTGGCATGAACGGCGTGGGCGTGAAGGCGGTGAACGCGCTCTCCACCCATCTGTTAGTGCAAAGCGTGCGGGACGGACAGATGAAACGAGCCGAATTCTCCGCCGGAAAACTCCTCAAAGATTATCCCATCGAACCCACCGAAGAAAAAAACGGCACTTTAGTCTCTTTCCTTCCCGACGATGCTGTTTTTGTCAACTTTGATTGGTACAACGAATATATTGAGAACCTGCTTTGGAATTATGTCTATCTGAACCGGGGATTGACCATCGTTTTCAATGGAAAACGTCTTTACTCCAAAAACGGATTGCTGGATTTGCTCAACAAAAAGGTCGGTGAAAACTATCTTTACGAGCCCATATATCTGAAAGACGACAATTTCGAATTTGCCATGGTGCACACCAACCGCAAGTACGGTGAAGATTACTACACCTTTGTGAACAGCCAATATACCATTCACGGCGGCACGCACCAACAGGCCATGCGCGAGGCCATCGTGAAGACCTGCCGCGATTTCTTCAAGAAGAACTTCGAGCCTGCCGATGTGCGCAACTCCATTACTGCCACCATGGCCGTGAAAATCAAGGATCCGCTGTTCGACTCGCAAACCAAAACCAGATGTGAATCCGACTATATGGAACCTGGCGGGCAAACGGTTCGATACTATGTAAACGACATGATCGGGCGGCTGTTGGACAACTACCTGCACAAGAATCCCGAGGTGGCCGACGTGATGCTGAAGAAGATCCAGGAAGCGGAGAAGGAGCGCACCGCCATCGCCGCGCTGAAGAAGCAGTCGAAGGAGATACAAAAGAAGGTGAGTCTGAACAACAGCAAGTTGCGCGACTGCCGCTACCATTTCAACACCAACGACCCGCGAGGCTTGGAAACGATGATCTTCATCACCGAGGGCGACTCCGCGTCCGGCTCCATCACGCAGTCGCGCGACGCCAACACGCAGGCCGTGTTCAGTCTGATGGGCAAGCCCGCCAACATCATCAAGAGCAAGAGCGCTATATACGAGAATAAGGAGCTGAGTCTGCTGCAAGCCGCCCTGAACCTCGAGGACGGGTTGGACGGGTTGCGCTACAATAATATTATCATCGCCACCGATGCCGATGTGGACGGCATGCACATCCGGCTGCTGTTGTTGGCGTTCTTCCTGCAACTGTTCCCCGACGTGGTGCGTGCGGGCCATGTGTATGTGCTGCAGACGCCCCTGTTCCGCGTGCGCAACAAGCAGAAAACCCTCTACTGCTACTCCGAACAGGAAAAAGTGGGCGCCATCAAGAAACTCGGCGGCAAACCCGAGATCACCCGATTCAAAGGTTTGGGTGAAATCGACCCCAAGGAGTTCAAGAATTTCATCGGCAAATCCATCCGGTTGGAGCCTGTGGTGCTGGACCCCGGCAGCAACATCGACGCCACCATCGAGTACTACATGGGCAAGAACACCATGGAGCGCCAGAACTTCATTGTGGAGAACCTGCGCGAGGAAATCGACAACTTCTCGGAGGAGTCTTAAAATAAAATAATGTTAAAAAATTTGTGGATGAACGGAGTGTGCAAAATAAAGTGTATCTTTGCACGCTCGAAAAAGCATATACATTAATTTTATTATAAACTTAAAAACCAAGTACAAATGAAAAAGATTTTTACAACTTTAATGGTGGTACTGATGGTGGCCACTGTTTTCGCGCAGAATGCTCTGCCAGCATTTTCAACATCCTCTTTGAGGAAGTTCGCTCCCGATAATGGCGTTTTCAAGAACACAAAGGAAGCTGCTTCTGATTGGTACGCTTACGCATCATTCCTTTATAAAGCTTATCTGCCAGCTGATGGTATAAAAAGAGGTGACGCCATGCTTCTTTGTATTGACACAATGGGACTTGTCCATTTTGTCCAAAATGCACAAGATACTGTTGGTTATTATGACCACCCCTATTTGTTGTCTGCCGCACAAACATTGGATTTCAATTCGGAATTCTTCGATGAGGTTTCCGACGAGGGTGAAATCTCCTTCAACCAAACTTCTAGCTTTAACGTTGATTCCATAGCTCTTATAGCAGCCTACTTCCGTAATTCAAAAGTTCCTGCTGGAGCAAAAGATACGCTTATTGTGAGTTTTATGGATGCGGCAAGTCTTCAACAATCTTATTTCACCAATTATACAAACACCTGCTTTTATTATATTCCGGCCAATCATGAAACCGGTGTTCCGGCAGATGCTACTCATATTTTCAAAATCCCCCTTGGTGAACAAGATGTTGCCGAAGAAGGTGTAAATGAACAAGGTCAGGCTGTATTCTATTATTCAGAGTTTGATATTCCGGTTAATATCACCAATATTCAAAATAAAATTTGGAATATCGCCTTCACCTTTAAAAGAGGATATCCTTTCGGCTTGAACGATACAATCACCGATTATTCTTACTTTAGAATGCCCACATGGGTGAATCCGAATACAAACTACAACGTCCCTAACAACGATCCTACGCGCTGCTCGAATCTGAGCCATGGCGGTTATATCGTGAATTTTACCAATGGTTTGGGTAGTTATTATTATCCTGGTTTCATGTTTGATGATGCAAACTTCCCGCAGATTTATTTTAAAGTTTCCTGCACCGATTGCGCTATCGTGGGCGTGGAAGATATGGAGAAAGAGAACATCACGGTTTACCCGAACCCTGCCACAAACGTTGTTAACGTGAAGTTGGCCGGCGACAAGGAAGCCAAAGTTCAGCTGTTCAACCTGGTGGGCCAGCAAGTGTATTTCGGCACGGCTACCAACACCGCTTCCATCAACGTTTCCAACATGAAGGCTGGTGTCTATATGCTCAAGGTTTCCCAGAACGGTAAGGTTTACACCTCCAAGGTTGTGGTGAAATAATTTTACCGAAACACGATAAAAAAAAGGCTGGATTGTTCCAGCCTTTTTTTTGCTTCCCTGCTGAAAAATTTGCTATTTTTGCGCCCTAAAAAACATCCTTATGACAAACATTTCCTCCGAGAGCAAACAAAAAGCCATCGACATCCTCACCAAACACACCGACAGCAAGCTGCTCACCCACCTCAACGCCTGCGTGCATTGCGGTCTGTGCGAGACCAGCTGCCTCTTTTGGAAAACGTTCCAAGACCCCAAATTCATCCCCGGCAAGAAAGTCGATATGGTTTCCTCCATATACCGCCGCTACTGCACCTTTTTGGGGCGCACGGCTCCGAAGCTCAACCACGCCCAGGAGCTCACCGACGAGTACGTGGCCGAAATGGTGGACTCGCTCTTCGGGGCCTGCACCATGTGCGGGCGCTGCGTGAAACACTGCTCCATCGGCATAGACATCCCCTTCGTGGTGCGTACGGGCCGCCGGATGCTGGCCGCCATGGGCATGGTGCCGCAGACGCTGCAAGCCACCGTGGACGCCGCCATCAACACCGGCAACAACATGGCCATCCCCACGGAGGACTTCGTCGATACCATCGAATGGATGGAAGAGGACCTGCAGGACGAATTGGGCGAAGAGGCCAAAATCCCCCTCAACAAGGAGAATGCCGACATCCTCTACACGCTGAACCCTCGCGAGCCCAAATTCTTCCCGCTCTCCATCGCCGCCGCCGCTAAGATCTTCTACGCGGCCAAGGCCAACTGGACCCTCTCCACCGAGATGTACGACGTGACCAATTACGGCTATTTCTCCGGCAACGACGCCGAAGCCACCGCCATCGCCAAACACATGTTTGACGAAGTGCACAAGCTGCATTGCAACACGCTGGTGCTGGGCGAATGCGGCCACGGCTCGCGCGCGTTGCGCTGGGAAGCTCCCAACTACTTGAAAACCAAACCCGACTTTAAGATGATCACCCTCATCGAATTGCTGGAGGATTACATCAAGACCGGTCGGATAAAGGTGGACAAAAACCTCAACACCAAGAAATACACCATCCACGACCCGTGCAACATCACCCGCAATGGCGGCCTGTACAACTCGCTGCGCTACGTGGTGAAGCAGGTAGTGCCCGAATTTGTGGAAATGACCCCCACCGGCAGCGACAACTTCTGCTGCGGAGGCGGCGGAGGCATGCTGGCCATGAGCGAATACAACGAGCGCCGCCTCAAAGTGGGCGAAATCAAGGCCAACCAAATACGCGAAACCGGAGCCACTGTGGTGATTACACCGTGCCACAACTGCGCCGACCAGCTCACCCAAATCAACCACACCTACAACCTGAACGTGGAAATAAAATCGTTAGCGGAAGTAGTGGCCGATGCCCTGATAGTGGAATAATTTGCCCCTCTTTTTATAAACATTCCACAGTTTGCATTTTTTAACGTTGAATATTTGGAAAATTTCTATATTTGCCGCAAAAATCAATTATTAACCAAAATCCTTTATTATGAAAAAACTTTTTACTTTAGTTTTGACTGTTTTCGCAGTTTTCGCGTTGAACGCACAAATCACGGATAGCTTTGAAGACTACGAGTCTTTCGCTGTGGATCCCACGGGCGGTTTCTGGACATTCTATGATGGTGATGGTGGGAATACTTATAATTTCCAAGATTCTCAATTCCCAAATGAAGGTTATGTGGGAGCTGCCATTGTTTTTGAGTATGCTGATTTCGCCCATACAGGAAATAAGTGCATTATCATGTTTAACGCCATTCCTTCTACTATTGTAAATGGAACAACCACTAATGATTGGATGATTTCTGGTGATTGCTCCAATTATACAACTTTATCTTTCTTTGCTCGGGCAATTACAGCTCAATATGGCTCAGAAATAATGAGAGTTTTGTACTCTACTACAACCAATGATCCGAGTGCATTCCAATTGATTCAACAAGAAAGTGTATCTACTACTGAATATACGGAATACACATATAATCTTCCTGCTGGTACAAAATATATTGCCATCAATTGTGCATCCAATGATGTTTTTGGCCTTATGATTGATGATGTTACCATTTCTGGCGGCGGTGGCGGCGTTAACATCAACGATGTTGAAAACACCACGTTCTCCGTTTATCCGAACCCGGCCACCACGAACATCACGGTGAAGGGCGAAGGCAACATGGAGATTGTGAACACGCTGGGCCAGGTGGTTGTTAGCGAGCAGGTTAACGGCCAGGCCAACATCAACGTGGCCAACCTCGAAAGCGGCATCTATTTCGTTCGCATGAACGGCACCACCCAGAAATTCATCAAGAAATAAGGATTTCTGCTTGTAAAAACAATAGAAAAGGCGCTTCGCTACGAGGCGCCTTTTTTTGTACCTTTGCCGCCATGAAAAAACTCTATATCGAAACCTACGGTTGCCAGATGAACTTCGCCGACAGCGAGGTGGTGGCCGCCATCCTTAAAGATTTATACACCCTTACGCAAGACGTGCACGAAGCGGACCTGATCCTCATCAACACCTGTTCCATCCGCGACAAGGCCGAACAGCGCATCCACAAACGTCTGCAAGAGCTGGAAGCCCTCAAAAAAAAGCATCGTTCCCTGCAAGTGGGCCTGTTAGGCTGCATGGCTGAGCGTATGAAAGAGGAACTGTTTGAAACAGAGCCTATTCTTAACTTTATCGCCGGGCCGGACGCCTACCGTAATCTGCCCCAGCTCATTGCACAATCTGCCGCGGGCGAAACCCAATTCAACGTGCTGCTCTCCGAGGAAGAGACCTACGACAACATCATGCCCGTGCGCTACGACCTCAACGGGGTGTCGGCGTTTGTCTCCATCATGCGCGGGTGCAACAACTTCTGCACCTACTGCGTGGTGCCCTACACCCGCGGGCGCGAGCGTAGCCGTAGTCCGCAAACCATCCTCCACGAGGTGGAACAGCTGCTCAACGACGGCTACAAGGAGGTGACCTTGCTCGGACAGAATGTCAACTCCTACCAGTGGGAAGACATGTCCTTTGCGAAACTGATGGCTGCCGTGGCCGACATGTCACCTGACCTGCGCGTGCGTTTTGCCACCTCGCACCCCAAGGACATCTCTGACGAGCTCCTGGAAACTATCGCCCGTTACGACAACATCTGCAAATACATACACCTGCCCGTGCAGTCGGGCAGCAACACCGTGCTGAAACGCATGAACCGCGTTTATACCCGCGAATACTATCTGGATCGGGTGCGCAAAATCAAGGAACTGATGCCCGAGTGCGCCATCTCCACTGACATCATCGCGGGTTTCTGCGGCGAAACGGAAGAGGACCATCAGCAGACGCTCTCCATCATGCGAGAGGTGGGCTACGAATACGCCTACATGTTCAAATATTCCGAACGGGGCGGCACTATGTCGGCCAAACGCTTTGCGGACGACGTGTCCGACGAGGTGAAAACGCGCCGCTTGGAGGAAATCATCGCCCTGCAAGGTGAATTGTCGCTGATCAGCAACAAGCGCGACATCGGCAAGACGTTCCAAGTGCTCATTGAAGGGGAGTCCAAGCGCTCCGCCGACCAACTGTACGGGCGCAACAGCCAGAACAAGGTCATCATCTTCCCGAAAGGAAACCACCACGTCGGTGAATACATCAATGTTACCGTCAACGACTGCACCGCCGCGACATTGTTTGCGTAAAACCATGTTTTTACATTTTTATGCTAAAAAATTATTCTGATAGCATAATTTATTGTATCTGATACCTAATTAACATATTGAGAATGCTTTACCCCAACAATTTTGAGGAGAAAATCGAATTCGACACCGTCCGGCAGCTGCTGCGAGGGTTTTGCCTAAGCCCCATTGGAAAAGGTTTTGTGGATGCCGTGGCCATGATGTCGGACATTGACAAGATACAACCCGAACTGGAAAGCGTGGAGGAGATGCGACAACTCCTGCTCTTCGACGAGCCGTTTCCCGCGCAAGACTACTACGATCTTCGCGCCGAGCTGAAACGCCTGCAGGTGGACGGCACCTACATCGAACTGGAAGAGCTGGCCCAGCTGCGCGCCTTCATCGTCACCATGACCAACATTTTTGTCTATCTGCGCTCCCGCCATCAAGACAAGAAATACCCCTATTTGTGGGGTGTTTGCGAGGATATGCCCATCCAGCGCGACCTGCTGAACGGCATCAACCGCATCCTGGACGACAAAGGACAGCTGCGCGACAACGCCTCCGACGAACTGAGCCGCATCAAAGGCGAAATCAACCGCATATCCAACAGCGCCGACCGTCAGATCCGCAAGATTCTAAACGCCGCCAAACAGGACGGCTTGGTGAAAGAAGACGCCGAGATGACCATCCGCAACGGCCGCCTCTGCATTCCCATCGCCGCCCAATACAAACGCAGGCTCAAAGGCTTCATCCACGACGAGTCGGCCACTGGCCAGACGGTCTTCATCGAGCCCACGGAGGTGTTTGACGCCAACAACGAACTCAAAGACCTGCAAAATGCTGCTAGCCGCGAGGTGGTGCGCATCCTCACCGAGCTGTCGGGCACCATCCGCACGCTGATACCCGAACTATTGGAAGCTCAACGGATTATGGGTCGCTATGATTTTCTGCGCGCCAAAGCTTTGTTTGCCATCGACCTCAACGCTTCCCTGCCGCATATCCACAACCAAACGCTTGTCAACTGGCAGCAGGCCGTACACCCTCTTTTGTATCTCACCTTGCAGAAAACCAACAAGAAAGTGGTGCCATTAGATGTGCAACTCACTGATGGACAGCGCATCCTGTTGATTTCCGGTCCAAACGCCGGCGGCAAGTCCGTTTGCCTGAAATGCGTAGGATTACTCCAATATATGATGCAATGCGGTTTGCTTGTTTCCATGCAAAGCACCTCCGACATGGGCGTGTTTGAAAGCATATTCATCGATATCGGCGATGAGCAATCCATTGAAAATGATCTCAGTACCTACAGCTCTCATCTTTCCAATCTGAAGATGATGGACGAAAACCTCAACGCCAAATCCCTGTTCCTCATTGATGAGTTCGGGTCGGGCACGGAACCCACCTTAGGCGGCGCGCTGGCGGAGGCTATTTTAGAGAGTTTTTATGAGAAAAAGGCTTTCGGCATCATCACCACGCACTATGGGAACCTCAAAATGTTTCCCGACACGCATCCGGAGGCGGAAAACGGAGCCATGCTGTACGACACGCAGGCGTTGCAACCGCTCTACAAACTCAAAATCGGCAAACCGGGCAGTTCCTTTACTTACGAAATCGCCCGACATATCGGATTGAATCCCAATATCATAGATAATGCGATTAGCAAATCGGGTACGGCGCAGATAGACTATGAGCGAAAATTGGAGGAGATTGAAATCGCCCAATTGGAAACGGAAAAGACGCTCAAACAGGTGCGGGCCGCCGATGACCAGTTGGCGGAAATGATAGACGAATACTCGGAAAAATTCTCCGAATTAGACAAACAACGCAAGGAAATCATCCAAAAGGCCAAAAACCAAGCCAACATGATTGTGGAAAGCGCCAACAAGGTGATAGAGAAGACCATCCGCGACATCAAGGAGGCCAAAGCCGACGCCGTGAAGACCAAGAAAGCACGCGAAAACGTCACCAAACTGAAAGAAGAGCTCAAAGAGGAGATTGAATCCATCGAGAAAGAGGAAAGTCTGAAACCCATCGTGCCGGTGAAGCGCACGGCTCCGAAGCCCAAAAAGGTGGAGGAAAAACCCGAGGACAACATCATCCGCGTGGGCGACAGCGTCTTCATGGCCGATATGCAGGTGTCGGGCGAGGTGACCGCCATCAACGGCAACGACGCCACCATCGCCTTCAACTCCATCTCGTTCAAGACAGACATCCGCAAATTGGCGAAAATCAGCAAGAAAGAGGCTCGCGAGGTGCGTCGGGGCGGTGTTGTCCACTACAACGAAGGCACGTTGGGTGAGGCCATGAACAAGAAATTGGCGGACTTTAGCACCACCTTGGACGTGCGTGGGCAGCGCGCCGACGAGCTCATCGCCAACTTGGAGGAGTATTTGGACGAGGCCGCGCTGCTGAGCATCCGCTTTGTGCGCATCCTGCACGGCAAAGGCAACGGTATTCTGCGCCAGATCACCCGGCAGGAACTGGCCAAACGCAAGGATGTGGAAGCCTTTCAGGATGAGGTTTTAGAAATGGGTGGAAGTGGCATAACTGTCGTGAAAATGCGCATTTAAAAACGGTTTTTCACACTACGCCCCTGTTTATAATTTCTGTTCCCTGTCCCCTGTTCACTAATCACTAATTTTTGTACCTTTGCCGCCCTAAAAAAACGCCATGCGATGAAAAAGATAATTATTAGCCTTTTTTGCTTGAACTTTTTGATTTTTTCCTCTGTTTTCGCCCAATCACCGAACAAAAACTACCAACAGGGGAAAACAAAGATGGACCAGGTCATCAATTCCATCAATCTCATGTATGTGGATTCCTTGGATTTCGACCCGCTGATTGACAAATCCATCGCCACTATGCTGAAAGAACTGGATCCGCACACCTCTTTCATACCCAAGAAGGACGTGGCCGCCATGACGGAGCCTCTGCAGGGCTCGTTCGACGGCATTGGCGTCACCTTCCAGCTTATCAAGGACACCATCAACGTGATGGAGGTCATCATTGACGGCCCGTCGGAGAAGGTGGGCCTGTTGGCGGGCGACAAGATTGTGAAGGTGGACGACACTTTAGCCTGCGGGGAGAAAATCACCAACGACTGGGTGCGCAAACACTTGCGCGGGGCGAAAGGCTCCAAGGTCAAAGTGTCGGTCAAGCGGGGCCGCAATACGCAGCTGATTGACTTCGTCATCACCCGTGGGGCCATCCCCATGCACAGCATCAATGTCCACTTCATGGCCGACACCACCACCGGATACATCAAGTTGGAGCGCTTCGCCGCCACCTCAACGGGAGAGCTCACCACCGCCATCCGGGATCTGAAAAAGCGCGGCATGAAAGACCTCATCCTCGACCTCCGTGGCAACGGCGGAGGCTATCTTAATGTGGCGTTTGAAATCTGCGACCAATTCATCTCTGGCAAGCGCATGATCGTCTATACGGACAACTTCCGTGGCACCGGCGAAAAATTCTACGCCTCCCAAACCGGACTCTTCGAAGAGGGCAAACTCATTGTGCTGGTGGACGAGAACTCCGCCTCCGCTTCGGAAATCACCTCCGGGTGTATCCAGGACTGGGACCGCGGGTTGGTCATCGGACGGCGTACCTTTGGCAAAGGTTTGGTGCAGAAACCGTTGCGCCTGATTGACCAATCGGAGGTGCGCTTGACCATTTCGCATTATTACACCCCCACAGGCCGCTGCATCCAAAAACCCTACAACGACGGTTTGGACGCCTATTATCACGACATTCAAAACCGTGTGAAGAAGGGCGAACTTTACACCGCTGACAACATCAAATTCCCGGATTCACTGAAGTACAAAACCCCGCACGGACGCACCGTCTATGGCGGTGGCGGCATCATGCCCGACATCTTCATCCCGTTGGACACCACAAAATACTCCACCCTCTACAACGAAATCGTCCGAAAAGGCATCTTCGGCAATTTTGTGGTTGATTATCTGGAAAACAACCGCGAAAAACTGAAAAAACAGTATCCTTCTTTCGAATCTTTCCAGAAAAATTATAAAATCAGCGATGCCTTCTATAAGGAGTTTATGGATTTCGCCAAGAAAGAGGGCGTGAGCGATAGCGCTTCCTTCACCTTCTCATCGTATGCCAACAGTTTTATTAAAGATAACAAGACCAAATTGGACTCTTTGTTCAAATCGGCCAACCAGATCGACATGCAGATGCTGGACACGATGTTCACCCATTATGTGACGAAAAATTACAATGAGGCCATCCGCTTGCGCAACGAGGCACACGCCGGCGAATACATCAAAGACTATCTCCGCTTTGAAATCGCCCGCGGACTCTTCGGCTACGGCGAAGCCTACCGCATCTTCTTGGAAACCGACGACACCTTCCAGCAAGCGTTGTCGGTAATGCACAATAAAAAGATTTTCAAGAAATTCAAAGTATATTCCGGTAAAGATAAAAGGGACAAACAGGACTCGGAATCGGATAATGATTAGTATTCTTTAGCATAGCCATCACCCGTGATCTCAAAGAAAACAGTAGAGGAAATCAAATTCGCCGCCAAAATCGAAGAGGTGGTGGGCGACTTTGTCACGCTGAAAAGGCAGGGGCAAGGCTATGTGGGTATTTGCCCGTTTCACAACGACAGCAACCCCTCCATGCACGTGTCGCCGAGGTTAGGCATCTACCATTGCTTCGTCTGCGACGCCAAAGGCAACGCCATCAATTTCCTGATGGAACATGCCAAGATGAGCTACCCGGAGGCGTTGGAATACCTGGCCAAGAAATACAGCATCACGTTGGAATTTGACCGGCCCGAAACGCCGGAAGAGAAAAAACTGCGGAGCGAGAAGGACAGCCTCTACATTGTGAACGAATTTGCCGAGAAATACTTCATGGACCAGCTTCGCAACAGCGAAGAGGGACGGCTGTTGGGACTTTCCTACTTCAAAGAACGGGGATTCAAAGACGCCACCATCGACAAATTCCATCTTGGCTATTGTCCCGGCGGCTGGGACAGTTTCACCCAATATGCACTGAAACAAGGCTATCAGGAAGAATTTCTGCTGAAGTTGGGCTTGACCAAAAAGAGCGAGTCGGGCAAGCTGTTCGATTTCTATCGCGGGCGTGTCATTTTCCCCATCCATAATCATACGGGCAAAGTCATTGGCTTCGGCGGAAGAATCCTGAAGAAAGACGAAAAAATCGCCAAATATTTCAACTCTCCCGAAAACGAGATCTACCACAAGAAAGAGACCCTTTACGATATCTATTTGGCCAAGAAAGCCATCCGTCAGAAGGATAATGTCTATTTGGTGGAGGGTTACACGGATGTAATATCCATGTTCGAATCCGGCATTGAGAATGTGGTGGCCTCTTCGGGCACCTCGCTGACGCCGGAGCAGGTGAAAATCCTCTCCTCACAAACCCGCAACATCACAGTGCTGTACGACGGCGACGCGGCGGGCATCAAAGCCTCGCTGCGCGGCATTGACATGCTGTTGGCGCAGGGTCTGAACGTGAAGGTTTGTCTGCTGCCCGACGGCGAGGATCCGGATTCCTTCGCCAAAAAACATCGCGACAGTGAATTAATCGAGTATTTGGAGACGCACACCACGGATTTTCTGCTGTTTAAGGCGGACATCCTGTCGAAAGAGGCGGGCAACGATCCCATGAAGCGCGCCCGCATGGTGAGCGAGATGATAACCTCCATTGCGTCCGTGCGCGACAACATAGCCCGGGCCTTCTATGTGAAAGAGTGCGCCCGCATGTTCGAGCTGCCCGAGACCACCCTGAATGCCGAGCTGAAACGAACCGTCTGGAAAAAGCTGAACGAGAGTCCGCGCAAAAACACCCCTGACGCGCCCGAACAGCCCGCTACGGACACGATTACCGTTCCGGTGGAACAGACTGCGTCCGAGCAGGAAAAACCCGCCGTGGACCTTCTTTACGAGGCGGAAAAGAATGTTGTGCTCCTGCTGCTGAAATACGGCCTCTACGAAATTAACGTCTCCGATGCGCAGAACCCCGAACAGGGAACACAAAAACGGGTGGACCAGTTCGTGTTCGACGACCTATTCAACGACGGAATCGTGCTGCAGAACCCGCTTATGAACAAAATCTACGCTCATTATGCCGAAGTGGCGGAAATCCTCATGGACCAGGATGACATCAAACGCACCTTCATCTTGAGCGAAGATCCTGAAGAGAGCCAGTTTGCCATCCAACACCTCGACAGCGACGAGCCGCAATACAGTGAGAGATGGGAAAAACGCTATGATATCTACACCCACACCATCCGCAACAACGTCTTCATCCTGCAACAGGAGGTCCAGAACATCATACTGAACCTGAAAATGCGCCTTGTGGAACAACGGATGGCGGAAATTCAGAAAGATATAAACCAAGAGGGGAATACGGAAGAAGATACGATGATGCTGATGCAGCAACTGCAACTCTGCGTGAAAAGCCGTTCCGACATTGCGCATCGGTTAAAAATTGTGGTAAGTAAATAATGAACTTATGGAATCAAATAAAAAAATAGATTGGAAAAACCTGGACTGGAAGGAGCTGGTTCACACCTACGGACTGATTTTGTTAGGCTCTTTCATCATGTCTATCGGGTTTGTGGTGTTTGTTTCGCCATTGAAGTTAGCACCGGGCGGGGTTTACGGTATTGCCATCATCCTGCACCACTTGTTCAATTTCCCCATCGGTTTGTCGGGCATTTGTTTGGATATCCCCTTGCTGATTATCGGCACCTTGTGGTTGGGTCCGAAATTCGGAGCCAAAACAGTTGCCGGAGTGGTTTCGCTGCCCGCCTTCATCTCGTTCTGGGAAAAAGTGTATGGCTACGAGCCGCTGATCAGCGTACCGGGCCAGCCATTGGTGCCCGATCCTTCGGCCATCTTCATTATGGCCCTGTTCGGCGGGGTGCTCTTGGGCATCGGTTTGGGACTGATTTTCAAGACCCGCGCCACCTCCGGCGGCACCGACATCATCGCCATGATTATAGGAAAGTATTTGAAACACATACCATTGGGTACGCTGCTTATTATCGTGGACTCCACCATCGTGTTAGCGGCTTTAGCCGCTTTCAAAGACTGGACCATCCCACTCTACTCCTGGCTGGTCATTTACGTGACGGGCGTGGTGATGGACAAGGTCATCTCCGGCTTCCGCACCAACAAAGCGGTACTCATCATCTCCGACCAGTACGAAGAGATTCGCATCCGTATTTTGGAGGAATTGGAGCGCGGCGGCACCTATATCCACGCCGAAGGTATGTACAATCACGCCGAAAAGAAGCTGATTTTCACCTCCCTGTCGCGCAAACAGCTGCCCATCCTGATCCATTTCGTTCACGAAATCGACCCCAAGGCGTTTGTCACCATCGTGGATGCGTCCGAAACGTTAGGTGATGGTTTCAACTCATTAAAAGAAAAAGCGTTAGAATAGTATGAAGAGCAAAGTTATCGAAGTCCTGAATTCCATTTACGACCCCGAAATACCTGTCAACATCTGGGAACTCGGTTTCATATACAAGTTGGAGGTCAACAAAAACAACGATGTGTATATTCTGATGACCCTCACGGCGCCCAACTGTCCGGTGGCGGAAAGTCTGCCCATGGAGGTGAAAACCCGCGTATCAACGATTCCGGGTGTGGGCAAAGTGGAGGTGGAGGTCACCTTCGACCCGCCCTGGGACATGGACCGCATGACGGAAGCCGCCAAGCTTGAATTGGGACTGATATATTAGGTTGTTGGAGATTCCCGATTTTCGGGTTTACAGCTGATTCAACGTTTTTGATCCACTATCTTTTGGCTATGACTGGAGTGCCATTTTCAATCCAATCGGCAGCCGTTTCAATGATATTGTCCTTCCCTTGAGCAACGGCAGCGGGATCAAGGAGAACACGCACCTCCGGCGGAACGCCATTCTCGTAATTGCCACCATCCAGCGCTATGGTTCGGGTAATGCTGAACCGATACGCCCAACCGTTGGGAAGAAGACCACCATTGGGTGCACCAAGACCACCACCGCTCTTGTCTCCGAACAATTTCACATTGTCGAAAGCCTGTGTGGCCACGGAAAAGAATGATGTCGCACTGAACGATCCGCGGTCAATGAGAACTGCAACCGGCTTGGTATATGGCTTTTCCAATATGCTCTTTGCCGGGGCATGAACGGGTCTAAGTGTGGTGAATTCACCATGTTTGGGCCCCGCCTTTGTCTGGGTGCTGTAAATCGGCTGCTGATGACAGTCAAAAATACTGAGCAGCTGGGTTACATAATAGCCGGAACCGCCACCATTTTGCCGCAAGTCGAGAATCATACCGTCACAATCCTTGTACAAATCCGTCAGATAGATCAGATTTTCAGGGGTGATTTCATCCATAAACGAATAATAGCGAAGATAGGCCACCTTGCCACCGCGCAAACTCGCATGAGAAATGCCGCCCGTTTTATGTCCATTGGCACCTAAATAGTGAAGCTTGATCAAATTGTCGTTATAATTGCTCTCCGCCGTCATGGTGTAATATACCAATTCGCAGGTTGAACGGTCAAAGTCGGACTTGAGATTTGTATGCCCGTCACACAAGGTGTTAATCATCGCCGCACAAACACGGAAGAGACTGTCGTCAGACATTCCTTCATAAACCTTGGCACGATATACCGTGCGCACAGAATCCCAATCCACTCCCTTCACATCGAAATAGACATATTGCTGGTCTATCCTGTCCCAAAGATAATCAAACACACTGAGAGGATCCGAAGATTCGTTCTTATTCATAAAAGCTTTCTCACACGAGGTGAAAAGCAAAACTATAATACTGAAAATAAATATGTTGATCTTTTTCATAATAGCAGTATTTAGATTTTAAACATAAAAGAGAGGTTTATATTATGATAGGCATTGTCATAGTGATAGATACCTTTCTTCCCTGTTGTAAAATAATCCCAATAATATGAGATTCCGATGCGGTTTCCGTTGCGGAGGTTCAGAGTTAAACCAATGTCGGTGGTACAACCCGGAAAAGCTTTGGCGAAAGTCTCGTGTCCGCTTAAAATGATGGCAAAGAACTCCAACACTTCCTCATCATCATGCAGGTACGCGAAACCGGGACGGGAGGCAATGCCCACCAAGGGAAGGGAAAATTTCAAATAAGCGGTAAGCCAAGGATGTTTTTTTGCCTTGTCGTAGGCAAAGTCGCATTGTACCAGCTCCACGGCGCCAATCGAGCCGAACATGCTCAAAGCCGCCTGGTTGTTTTCAAGCTTCGGAATAAGGTGTAAATCATTGAAACTACGCACATTGCCACCACTCCAAAAATGCCAGCGACCTTTGTTTTGCAGGCAACTGTACAAAAACTCCAAATCAAGGTTGACACCATACGTGTTTCCCTCGGGTTCTACTATTGCCGACTTGAAAAAACCGCCCTCAAAACGGATGTGGCAGCGTTTCCATTCATCGGTAAACCCCAAACGGGCGTTATAGTTTACTCCCACGATGTTATACGGTATCACCCCGTTGTCATAGTGATTAACCAAACCCAAACCTGTTCCAAAATCAAGCCAAAAAGAGTTGGTTTTCTGTTTTTGTGGCCCTTCTTGTGCGGAAAGGCTCTGGCTTATCAGCAAGATAGCCATCACCAAGAAGGATGCCAATATTGATTTTCTTCTTTTCATATGAGTGTTTTTTCTTCTTGTAATATGTTAAAAAAGAAAAAGGACAGCGAATGAGCCACCCTTTTTCTTATTGTTTACGGCTTTATTCTTATTTGATGCCGAGTTTCTTTTTGATATCCTGCGGAATGGCATCTTTGTGTACCACAATATTCATGGTTTTGTAGCGTACAAAAGCCTTGGAAGCGTAGAACATGCCATGGTAATCGCCATAGTCGCCCCAGCTGTTCTTCACCATGTAGTACTCGTTGCCGTCCTGATCTGTAGCTTTACCGTAAATCAGCATACCGTGATCGTCGGTGGTCTCCCAATTGTCGTATGCAATCTGACGTTCCTCTTGCGTCACCCAGCGTTGCGGGGTCGGATGCTTGGCGGCCTCGTCTTGGATTTCCTTGGCACTCATGCCCGTCCAGTGGGCCATGTCGCTGCCCTGCATGGCGGAAGGTTTCGTCTCCGGAAGCACGCAGAAACCCTTGCGCACACCCATACGGAAACCCGGCTCACTCACGTCGGAACCCCAAGCAATCGTGTAACCGTGATCAACGGCATAGTCGAAAATCTCCATCATCTCATCCAACGGAACGTTGTAGCACTGTGCCCAACGCCAGTTGTCCTGAATTTCCAACACGAATTTCTCGTAGAAAGGATGATGCGTGTAGGAGGTGATGGAAATATAGTCGTCAGGATTCAAACCAAGGGAATTATAGAAGGATTTCGGAGTGTATTCCACGCCTTTGTAGGTGAATTTTTCAGGATTCTTGCCCAAATAAATCTCGTGAACGGCAGCCACGGCCTTTTTCCAAAGCACTTCGTTCTTGTCGTTCTTCTGCAGACTTTTCTGCTCGCCTTTGGCGATGGCTTTCACCATGGCATCCGTCAGCAGGGAGAGCTCGCTGTGGTCGGAGAGCGTGTCGCCGTAGGCGGCACCCGGACGCATTTCGCATTCGGGAACCAGACCGAACGTCTTCATGCCATAAATCACATCATAGAAGGAACCGCCTTGCGAGAAGGAGACGTCACCGTGCGTACGCACAGCCGCCATGGCGCGGTCGTTGTAGGTGTTGGCCACGATGTACATTTCGGAAAGGTCATACTCGCCCTTGCCCATACGGAGAAGCTCAGCCTCAATGAAGCCCAAACCGGAGTAGCACCAGCAGGTACCGGCACGATGCTGGTCCTTCACCGATGTGATAGGGATCTCCTTAAGATTCGTGAACTTGTAGCCTTCCTCTTTTTTCTTGGTGGTGTCCTTGGTCTGCGCAAATGACACGTTGATGCCCAAAAGACACACAATCAGTAAAATCAAAGTTTTTTTCATCGTCTGTATTTTATTTGATTAATATTGGATTTCAAAGGGCGGCAAAGATACAAAAAACAATAATGTACTTCTCCGCTTTTCTTTCCCTGCCTTTTTTTGTTGTAAAAAAATTTTTATACATATTTGTATGGCAATATTTTACATTTTTCTGAACTCCATAACCCGCTTTTATACAAAATTGCATTGTTTTTTGTTTTACGCATCCTTGTTTAAAATCAATTGATTTTTGTTGTATTTATCTGGTTTTATGTTATTTCTAATGGCATTTTTTCAGAAAACGCCCTCCTTTGTCCAACTTGGATAGATTCCTTTCTTTTTCTTATCTTTGTTTCATCAATTATCAAAACAAAAAAGATGAAAAAAAATTCTATTTCCTGCGCCTTCTTCATCGAAAACGATGAATGTCTGAACTATTTAAGTAGTTTATTATCAAAATTTAACTCCATTGACATTGTCGCTACGATCCGGCATCCGCTGGAGGCGGTCGAACTGCTGAACCATCACAAAACCACCGTTCTGTTCATCGAAACCCGCTTTGCCGATCTGTTGAATTCCATCCAAAAACCTCCGTTTATTGTGGGAATCTGCCAAAAAACAAATGTAAAATCCATTCGGAATCTTCTCGCTTTCGGCTTTTTCGACTTGATTTTTACTCCAATTACCGAAAAACAATGCTTGAATGTGATGGGGAAAATCTGGAACATTTACAGCGAATACCAAACACCGAAACGGGAAATTCTTCCGGTGGCTTCGGAAAAATTCTATACGGATGAATACGCCCGGCTTTCTAAACTCAACTCCAGCAAGGATTTCCTGTTTGTGAAGAAAAACGATGAATCCAACCGCATCAATCTCGATGAGGTCGCCTTTCTCTTCCGCAACAATCACAAGATTTGCTTCCATTTCGACAACGGTACCGAACGGCACACGCTAAGCACCCTGAAATACTACCAACAACGTCTGCCTTGCGAAAAATTCCAGAAAATTAACAGGGATACGATTGTGAACATCGATAAAGTGACCAAATTACTCAAACCCGACAAAATTGTGGTGGCCAATCATCTATTCTCCATCTCACGATCTTTTAAAAAAGAACTGAAAGAAAAAATGATGTTGTAATTTCAATCGCACATTTTTTGTACTTTTGCCGCCCAATGGTTTTGTAGTTCAATGGATAGAACAAAGGTTTCCTAAACCTTAGATCCGGGTTCGATTCCCGGCGAGACTACTTTCTTTTCCCCATTCGTTGTAATCTTTTGATTATCAACACATTTTTTTAAATTCGCTCTATAACGGGCGATTTTCTTTT
>Ga0310690_10004543_pt1 | contig 19600 bp, 5 predicted proteins | sample AusTroGonzalo_MG_2_FD_207661 | JGI IMG/M metagenome (GOLD analysis project Ga0310690, IMG submission 207661) | Bovine rumen microbial communities from tropical cattle in Woodstock, Queensland, Australia - Gonzalo_04 (v2) (version 2) | ecosystem: Host-associated > Mammals > Digestive system >...
TGATCCAGCCCGTCACGCAGCTCTTCACGCTGTCGCACACGTGCGTGTTGAAGTTCTGCACTCGGTTGGCGAGATTCACCAAGTTGCTGCTGTCCGTCGTGATACGGCTGGATAATGCCACGTCGGCACTCTGCAGGTTCGTAACATTGGTCTGCAAGTTGGTGACATCAGTCTGCAGGTTTGAAACATCATTCTGCAGGTTTGAGACGTTTGTATTCAGGTTCGTAATCACCGCGCTGTCGCTGGTCAGGTAACCGGCGTCGTTGGTGAAGGCACTCACGTTGGTCGGAACCGTGGGGAAGTCGCCGCGAATGGCACTGGCCGTGTCCTTCAAGGTCTGCTGGGTCGGGTAATGCCCCAACGTGTCGTTGATTTCGTCCGAGGTGTAGTAGTGGCCTAACGTGTCGTTGATTTCCGTGTTGGTGTAATAGTGTCCCAGCGTGTCGTTCAGATGCGCGTTCGTCGCATACTGGTCGAGGTCGGGCTTGTTTGTCAGGTCGTTATAGTTCCCGCTGAACCCCGCCGGCAGCTTCACAAAGCTGCCGCCTGTGAGGTAAACGGTGTCGTTGCTGAGACTCAGCACCTGGACCTCCTCGGTCAGATAGTGGTTGGCCGTCAGGTAGTTGGCCAACGCCGCCGGGTCCACCTGGTCGGCGTACAGGGCGTAGGGCACCGCGCTCAACGGCAGATGATGCGTGGCCAGCACCGTGCCGCCCTGCGAAATAACCGCCGTCACCCAGGCACTGTTCCACTGGATGGCGTTCCAGTCGCTGCCGGAAACGGACGTGCCGTCGCCGATGAGCAGCGAGATGAGGCCGTTGGCGTTGCTATGCACCGCGTGCGTCTCGGTGTAGACCGCCGTGCCGCTCTCGCTGTTGGCGATGCCCACGGTGACCGTCAAATCCTGGTCATACACCAGCTGGTTCGCGCTGTTGCGCACCACCGCCTGGTAACTGATTTTTCCATTGTCGCTTTGCGCAAAAAGATTCGTCGCAAAGAACAACATCATCAAAAAAGATAAAACATTCCTCATTTTGGTTTGTTTTTTATTATTTGATTATACTATTTCTACCTCATCGACATATTCTCAGCCCCCTGCCCTTCCTCAATCGCCCGAATCATCGTCTCCAGAGTGGCCACCTGAAGGCGGGCTTTCTCAAGTTTGCGGTAGAGGAGCTGTAACTCTTTGTTCATCATCGTGTTGTGACTTTTCTTCACCGCACGGACATTGCGTTTGCCGTTGCCTCCCATCTCTTCACGCAGCACGGTCTTGTCCGCCTTTTTTGTTTTGGCGTATGCCGACACCCAGCGGCCCACCGTAGTATGGCCAATACCCAACATCTGCGCAATACGCTCTTCACTGTACCCCTCCTCAAAATAGAGGCGGATGACCTCGTTGTAGTGCTGTTGCTTAATTTCCGTCATGGCTCTGTTATTTGTTGTTCCTAATAGTTCTTCACACAGCGCACGCTGTAGGCGTCGTAAGGCACGATACTCACGGGCACAAACGTGTCGCAGTAATATTCCGAGCACATCGCGAGCGGCTCGCCGCTTGTGGCGACATACCAGAGACGGGTCATGGTGAGCAGACCCTCGTAACGACCGATCCCGGTCTTGTAGATACCGGCGGGGACCAACGAGAACCCCGTGGTATTGGTACCCGTGCCGTTAATCCAGTAGTCCGGCGTGCGAAGCTCGTCGCCCGCGTAGGCGGACAACGACTCCTTCTCGACCTCGCCGGGGATGTGCCAGCCCGCCGGACAGATGCCGCGCACGAAACCGTCGCCATCCAGCGCCGGATGCTCGTCACTGCCTTCCGGAATATGCAACGACGAATACCACGTGTAAAGCCGCCCGAAAACGGAATCCATCGTCGCCGAGCCAAAATAGTCGTTTTGATAGATCAGCGCGACGGGAACCTCCTCGTGCGCATCCCCGAAATAGTGGGTCGTCCGCAGGTTGCTCTGCGTCCAGCAGAAATCGCCCAGGACCAGCGTGTAGTACAGGTTGCTGTCGGCATCCTTCACCGTCGCCGGACAGGCGGAAGCATATAGCGTCACCACGCTGTCGCAATGGTGCTCGCTGCTGTAGTTGATGATGTTGACACCCTCATGCACCTGATAGTCAATGCCGTCCTGCAGTTGGCTGCCGGGGATGAGGGGCAAGGCGCCATGGTACATCACGGTATCCGTGGTGGCGAAGGTGGGCCACACAGATAGGGCAAGCTTGGTGAGACGGTCGTAGCCGTAAAGCGGTGCGTTATTAGTATAAAGTTCGTAATTGGTGGTGCCGACGGTGAGCTCCGACGTCGGGATGTCGAACCCGTTGTCCGCGTAGGGTACGTTCTCGCAGGTCTCGTCCGCGACCTCCACAACGTTGAGCTGCGCCTGGGCGACGCTGTAGGCGACTTCCACCCCGCCGGAAGCTATCTGCTGGTAGAACGGCTGGCCAATGGCGGCGTAGACATTGTTAACCGTGGAGCCGGCCGACACGGTGGCACGGACGGTCATCGGCTGCGAATACGCGAAAATGGATAGAAAAAGCAGCAAAAACGAAAGAGAAACTAAACGTTTCTTAGCTACCTCATGACATAAAAAAACACGGCGAGATTCAGGCATTTTTTCGCTCTGCGTCTTGCCGTATAAATCACATATCTTACTGATTACAAGGAGTTTATACCCCCCCCCGCAAACATATTACGTTGCGAAGAAGCAGCGTTCATCCAAGCATTATATTTAAACTGATTCGACATTATTTTATCCTTTTGAAGACTTCTTTGCCAATCTAATTTAATCGTGCAAAAATACACTTTTTTAAAATACAAAAAGAGCCGTCAAATCGGCGGCTCTTTTTACATTTTCAAACTTAATCCTAGAAGGAACTTACTTCTTCAGGAATGACTTCGTCACCATTCCCCTATCCGTGGTCACGCGCACAAAATACATACCGTTGGCGAGGCCGGAGACATTGATGCGGGTCGGATTTTCGGTAACGACAAGGGTATTGACCACTTTGCCATACACATCGTAGACCTCCATCGCGGTCACGTTCACATCGCCGTCAACGCGGATGTCCACGTATTCCTTGGCGGGGTTCGGATAGAGCGCGACGCTGCTCGCCAACCAGCTCTCAATGCCGACATTCGTGGTCGTGACGAACAGGGAACCGCTCCAATCACTGGAGTTGCCGTCGCCGCAGTTGGCCTTCACCTGGATCTCGTAGGTCGTGTTGGCCGTAAGCCCCGTTATGGGATAGGTGTTGGACGTGGCGGTCACGGTGGTCCATTCGCCGTTCTGCGGACGGTAACGGAGACTCCAGTTATAGACTTCCGCCATGTCCCAAGTAATACCGATGGTCTCGTTGAGCACAACCGTGGTGTCGAGGCCCGTGGGCACGTCGCACGGCACCGGCGTGTCATCCGGCAGCGTGCAGAAGCTCATCGTATCACCGTAGGTGAAGACACCCACCGTCATGGCGAAGGCGCGATACAGGACACAGGTGTTAGGTGCCAAGCCCGACAGCGTGTAGGTCATCGTGTTGCCGGTCAGCGTCACTACCTGCGTGTAGTCATTGTCGCCAGGAAGTTTGTACTCGAAACCACGCAGGATGATGGTCTGGTTGCCCTCGTCGGTGATAGCTCCGTTCATCGTGCCGGAAGTTTGCGTGATGTCCGTGGCCGCGTAGGTCACCACCGTCGGCTGAACCACCGGCAGCGGCGTCGTGAAGAAGTCGTAAGGCGTTGTCCAGCCGCTCTCCTCACCGTTGCCGCAGTCGGACTTCACCCGCACCTGATAAACCGTTTCGGGCACCAAGCCGGTGATGTCATAGGAGGTGGTAGAGACACTGATTTCGGTGCCCCAGTCTGAAGCGGTGGCTGCCTTGTACTGCAGTTTCCAAGCGGTCTCGTCGCCGCCCGCATTCCAAGTGGCAGTGGCAGTGTTCTGCGTGATATTGGTCACGGTCAAGCCCGTCGGCATGATGCAGTTCAGCGGGGCAATCTCGACGGTGAAGTCGTCCAAATTCCAAGAATTCCATGCACTGCTGTTATTGTAACGCAGGGCGATTCGACCGTTCGTGGCCAGCACGTTGGCAAAATCGAACGGACCCATGTAGTTGCCGTTCAAACTGTCGTTGTCACCACCACGCGGACCAGGTGTACCGCAAGTGCCCACCAGCTCGAAGGTAGTCGGGTCGTTGAAATCGGTCATCACACCGACCTCAAGGGTACCGGAAGTAGGATCCGTGGAGGTGGCCCAGAAGGAGAGGCGCAGCTCGTGAACATCATTGCTGAAGACCGGCAACACCAACATAGCGTTGGAGCCCTTAAACTCAGCAGAGTTGACACCGGAATGGCAGGAAGGCGCCCATCCGCAATAGACGAACGGGGAATTGTAGATGTCATCCTCCACAGGACGCGCCCAGCACTGGAACGGTTGGTTGCCGCCGCCAGCATAACTCTCGAAATCCTCTGTCCACGGGGTGGCCGTCGTAATCGTGATGGGGTCGCAGGTGGTGCTGACCTGGAGGGCAGGGGTAAGCAGAGAGGAGTCCGTACCGCAGAGAGAACGCACCTGGAACGTGTAGTCCGCATTGCTGGTCAAACCACTGATAACGAGAGTGCTAGCCGTAGTGGTGTAATAGCCAGTAGCATCGCCCGTCATATAGACCGCATACTGGTCAGCGTTGCCGTTCCACGAGAGGGTGACCTCATTGTTCGTAACATTCGAAGCGGCAAGGCCAGACGGAGGCGTGCAGGTGGCGCACGAGACGTTCAGCATAAAGCCGGCACCCGTGTAGAAAGCCGACGTGAAATGCACCGTGATGGGGCCGGAGGCAGCCACTGCAATGTTATTGTTCAAGCCTGTGATGTCCGCAATCAGCGCACCGGACGTGCCCACACCGTCGTGGAAATAGAGGTGGGACTCACCATAGTTGTACATTCCCTCGCTCAAGTCGCAGGAGCCGGTGATTTCCAAGCCGCTGCCCGGTGTTTCGGGATAAATCACCAACATGGCGTCGCAATTGGAGGAGTAGTCGCCGTCAAAACCGCCGTTGTCGCAGATGATGGCATCGCAGGTGCTCAACGAATCGAAACCCAGCTGAAGCATGTTATAGACACCCGTAGCAACTGTAACCGGGCCGACCCAGTCGCTCTGCGTGGCACCGCAGTCGGAACGCAGGTAGAAGTCGTAGGTGGTGTGATTGTTCAATCCGCTGATAGTCACCGGATTGGTATTCACAACTTCCGGGACATCGTCATTGCCAGGCATGAAGCCGGCCGGGCCATAAAGGATGTTCCAAGAGGTAGCCTCACCCATTTCCGTCCAAGAGAGGACAACACTGTCGGTACCGACGCTCACCACGGAGAAATCATTAGGATACATGCAGTCAGGACGTTGTTCCAGCACAAGGTCGTCGATGTAGAAACCGCAGCCGTCGCTGTTGGAGGCGCGGAATGCGATGAACTTGCCGTTGCCGGTGTAGCCCACAGTGGAAACCATCTGTTCCACGTAGGTATAGTAGGACGCGGAGGACAAATCAATGGTATCAACCGGCACGAACGTGGAAGCGCTGTCTTTGTCGGTCATCACACCCACCTCCAGGGTGCCAAGCGTGGCATAACCGTAGTTCGTATGGCAGGCATAGAAGCTGATTAACAGTTCGTTTGCGTTGATATTCGCAGCCAATTCAGGCATAACGGCGATGACATAACAGTTCGGCGTGTAGTTGAAGTCCAAGAAGTGCGAGCCGTCATGGGCATAATAGGAAGCAGTGCCAATGTAGGCATAGTGCGTCGCATCGTTGCCAAGACGATTCCAGCAGGCAATATAGGAGTCCGGCGAGGCGCTATAGACGCCCGTCTCGAAATCTTCGGAATAAGGAAGATTGGTGATTTGACCGCAGTCGGTGCGGAAAGTGGCGGAAAAGGACGGGTTCGACAGTTCCGTACCACAGTCAGCTACCACGTAATACTCGTATTCGGTATTGGCCGTCAGTCCAGAAATGGTATAGAAGGTGTCGCCGCTGACCACCACCTGATTGTCAATGGTGTCGCCCTGCTCATGGTAATGGAGTATCCAAGAGGTCGCCGAACCGGTCTCGTTCCAGCTCACAGTGGCCTCCGTCTGGGTGATGCCCGTGGCCGTCAGGTTGTTGGGCTGCCCGCAGGAGACACCGGTGATGCTGATGTTATCCACAGCGGCGGCGAAATGGCTTTCACCATACAGGTACGATCCGTTGTTGTACCAGCAGAAGACAATCTGCTTGGCCGTGCCGGCCACATTTTCAAGAATCACATCGAAATGAGTCCAGTCAGAGACGTTGGCCACATCCTCAAGATTGTGCAGCAGCGAGACCCCGTTAGGTGCACCGGAGGCGGGAACCGCAACATCGGAATTCAGCATATAGACCGTCAGGGAGTCGAATGCAATGTATGCGCTGGCCTCACCCTCCACTCTGTAATCGAAAGCAAGATGATACTCCATCAGATCGCTCGGAAAAATCACGTTAAAAGTAGCGTATGCGTATGATTCGGTATTGACATAGATGTTGGTCGCGCCACTGTCGGGGGAAATGTAAATAGCATGTGAAAGGTCGCCGGGCTGCGCTTCGGATCCAGGCAGTGCGGCGGCGGTGCCATAAACCCACTGGTTGGCACCCGTGCCGGAGAAAGTGTATGGACTCAACACAAGAGCTGAATCACCTTCGAAGTCCTCAAAATAAGGAAAATCAACGGATGGCAACAAGGTGGAGAAATCGACGGAATCGGCCGCACTTTCCAGGTTGTCAAGACAGACAACGGTCACGTATGCGCGGTAGTCCGTAAGGTAGTCCAAATTGTGGAAAGTGTAGAACGTGTCGGCCGTGGTGGTGAAGATTTCCTGCGCAGCGGTTGTGAGATTGTCCAAGGTCACGGTATAGACGCTGGCACCCCCGATTTCGTTGGGTCTCCAGTTGATAGTCACATCCGAGCCGAGGATGCTCTCCACAGCCAAATCCTGTACCGGGGAGCACGCCGCCGCCTGGTCCAGCGTAATATCATCAACGCGCATCATGCAACCAAGCGACACAGGGAACTTGATTGCGATACGGCGGCCAGTACCCGTGTAATTGGTGAAATAAGTGTTGTATTCTACGAAAACATTGCCTTCTGATGGCATTATGGTTTGCACCGGCTCAAATGTTGAGAAGGCAGTGTCATTCTCCATCACACCCACAACGAAGTAACCATTGCCTAAGTTATTGATCCATCCCCAGAAGCTGAGCACAAGGCTGTTGATGTCAAGGCTGTTGTCCAATTCCGGGAAAACCAACACAGGAACATTTGGGGAGGTTTCGCCATACTCGAAATTGTACGATCTTAGGCAATAGTTACCAGAGTGGACGGGAGACCACATGCTGCTGCTTGTCACGTTGGGGTAGGTATAACCTGCTGTGATGGCGAGAGGATTAATCGAATAACAGGAACCGATACTCCCGCTCTCGAAATCCTCGGTGAACGGCAGCGTGGTAATGGTACAGTTACCCTGCGCCTGCACCCGAGACACGAAACCGAATGCCATAAAAAGGCATAACAGACTGAAAATGAAAAACTTCTTCATAAACGTTTATTTTGATGTTACTATATTATATATTGTCTGATTAATGCCGCGAAAGTAGCACATTTTCACACAGAGCCTCCTCCACCCTACCGATTTGTAATAAGATGCCGTCTTTTTGCCAAAGTGCATGCTCCAGAAATGGACATAACAAAAGGGGAACCCTTTCGGATCCCCCTTAGTAATACATTAGGTTTGCGACTTAAGCCGCGTCATTCCACCGCCTGACGGCAGCGGAATCTCCTACTTCTTAACAAAGGTCTTCGTCACAACGCCCTCTTCCGTGCTCACGCGCACGAAATAGACGCCGTTGGCCAGACCGCTGACGTTGATGCGGGTCGGGTTCTCAATCACGTTGACGGTGTTGACGAGCTTGCCGTAAACATCGTAAACCTCCATCATCTTGACGTTCACATCGCCGTCGACGCGGATGTCAACATACTCCTTGGCGGGGTTCGGATAGAGGACAACATCGTTCTCCAGATGGTTCTCCAAGCCCGTCTCCTCAACGAAGTAAGCCGTGAGGGAGAGCGTCATGTTGGCCATCATCGGGCTGATCACGGCGTAAACAGTGTCAGCATACATCGTATCACTCATGCTCATACCTACTGCTGAGACAGTCTCAATCCAGTAGAGCAAGCGGTAACCAGGGTTGGGGAGAGCTGTAATGACGCTTGATTCTCCCACAGCCAAATGATAAGTGCCGGGAGCGGGGTTGGTGGTGCCCATGGCAGGATTATCCGTGTTGAGGATGAGAGTCAAGCTGTCAGGAACAGAGGTACCATCGTTGAACATAGCCATGACGGTAATTTCGCCAAAAGCTAACAACTGCTGACTGACCGAGCACGCGAAGGGATTCACTTGAGCTGGAACATTGACGAGGACCTCTCCGTTCACAAGCACTCTAAAGCCATCAAAGACGACACCATCATTAGGTGTAGCAGTAATCATCAACGTTCCATTCAAGGCCACATGGTAAGTGCCGGGGGTAGGATCGACGCTGCCAAGGGTGGGATCATTGATGGTGAGATGAATGGTCAGAGAGTCTTCCACCGGAGTGCTGCCAGCCTCGAAGTTGGCAACAAACGTCTTGTCACCCGTAACCGTGATAATAAGGTTAGGATCCGTACCGACAACATTCTCGCCGAAGCCTGAAACCTGGGTCCAGTTCACGAAATTGTAACCAGCGAACGGAGTGGCGGTCAAGGTGACTTGTTCACCAGCAGTGTAGGTGCCAGCACCGGTAGCAGTACCCATGGTGCTGTCGTTCACATTGACAGTGATGGTATAGGTAGTGCCAGCATCATTGAGGAAGATAGCGGTCAAATTGAGATCCGTAGCCGCAACGAAGGTGTAAGGATTGTTGGTGCTGAGAACGGTGTTGTTGTCGTCAACCCACTTGGAGAAGGCATATCCGGAAGCCGCTGTAGCGCTCACGGTAACGCTATCACCAATGGTATAGATACCAGCACCTGCAACCGTACCGTAGGCCGGGTTGTTCGGGCCCACATTGATGGTCACCTGGTTGGCACCAGCCTGCTCACGGACGGTGAAATCGTCGATAGAGAGACGGAATTGGTCGGTGCAGTTGAAGTGACGCAGGGCGATGTAGATGTTCTGACCGGCATAGTTGCTCAAGTCAACGACGGGATTGAAAATGCCAGGTCCCAGCGTCCACTCTTGCAACATGGTAAAGTTGGCCGTGTCTGTATAACCCGTAGTGGAGACAAAGACACCGTAGTGCTCGGCAGGCCAGCTCTGATCTTGAGCGGTAGCGGTCCAAGTGACCTCATAGTTGCCAGTGGCAGGAATGACAAAGCGCGGAGAAATCAACCAGTTGTCGGGAGTCAAGGCCCCACTGTTATAAGAAGCAGACTGAATGGTCCCTTGATAGAGGATCCAATTGTAACCATCGCCGTCAGCGTCGTAAATCATCCAGCAGTTGGGAGTCGTGGTGAAATCCTGGACGTAAGGATAGGTGGTAATGGAACCGCACTCGGTGGTGGCATAGACATTGCTGAGAACCGAGCTGTCCGTGGCGGAACAGACGGATATCACACCAAACATATAGCTAGTGGTGGAGTTGAGGCCCGTGAACGTATAGCTGGTCGTGGGAACGTTGGCCACAAACTGTCCATCCAAATAAACACTGTAGCTGGCAGCAGTGCCCGTCCAAGTGATAGTGGCTTGCGTGTCATCGATATTGCTGACCGTCAAATCGGACACAGGCAAGCAGGAAGGCGCAGTGCCGGGAGTATAATAAACCGTGGTCTTGGGAAGGAAGTTGCGTTGGCTGACATTGGTGGAAAGACCGCCCATGGAAGCACCCTCTACGGTAGCACCAACCCAAATGCAATAATCATACGTGCCAACAGCAGTCTGCAGGAAACCGACCTTAAGGTTACCGCCCATATAAAGGTAAGGTGTGTTGAACACAACTTCCATCTTGTTATTGCTGATGGTAAGTGTGCCAGCATATACTTGGGTCATAGTGCTATAATCAGCGAGGGTCGTCACAGCCGTATCGTTCGTTTCAGTCAAATAGACGTTGAACTCGGCAGCACCCCAGTCAATTTCAGCTGTGTTGGAATAGAATGTAAGCCTATTGATGGTACCGTACTGCATGGCAGTGAGGTCGGCAGCCGGAATGATGAACTGACTCTCGGTGATTTCGTCAACATATAATCCATAAACCGGCACATAGGAGTTAGTGGCAGTACCTTCGTTCACAGTGAAGAAATAGGCATTGGTCGGGATGAACGTAATCGCATTGCTCCAGATGCTATGATCGTTAGAATCGCAAATGGCACGCACCTTAACCGTGTAAGCCTGTTCAGGAGTAAGACCAGTGAAGTTGTGGGTGGTAGCAGTGTCATTGATAAGGTTGGTCTCGTCATTGTTGACACAAATCTGCCAAGCAGTAGCGCTACCGTTCTCGTTCCAGCTCAAGGAAGCCACCGTTCCGTTTCCGGGGGTGAGCACAACAGTAAGGTTAGTGGGAACAGGACAGGAAATCAGCGTGGTGAAAGACACCGTGACCGTGTCGCTGCTGCTGGTGGTGCAGTTTGCAACCACACCATAGGTGTACTGCGTCTCTGAAGAAAGACCCGTGATGGCGTAGGTTGAATCGCTTCCGTTCACTGTAGCCACAACAGAACCGTTGGACATGTTGATGATGGTGTAGGTATTGGCATCACCCGTCCAAGAGAGCGTGGCACCGTTAGCGGTGATATCATTGGCGGTCAAAGCAGTGACGGGGTAGCAGAAATCAGCAGCCATCGCGGCGAAGACCACACTGTCAATGCCAATGCCATAACCATAATGATCGGTCATCTCGAAGGCAACCTGATAGACAGGACCCGAGATGATAACATTGGCCTCTGTCCAAGTCGTAACGGCATCGGTAAACTCGGCAACCTGCTGCCAAGCACCGTCGGCGGCGGAGCGAGAATAAACACGAAGTTCGTCAACATCACCAGCCCAGGAGCGCATCACGTAGGCGAAATTCAGAAGCAGACCGTTATTGGCACCAGCAATAACCGGCGAAATCAATTTAGAGACATTCCCTGTGTTAGAGTGAGTGATTTTGGCGTTGTAGCTTCCTTCGAAAGACCCAGTAGAAGCAGAATAGTCGCCTGTGCCGATAGTCCATGCCGCATCGCCCGAAAGAAGCCAGCAATTAAGATTAGGACTGGTAGTCTCGAAAGTTTCGGTATAAGGCAAAGTGAGAGGGGTGCAGTCGAGACCTGTGCCTGAAAGGTTAACCGTGTCAGTCAGAGTTCCTGCAGTGAGCGTGAGCACGGCATTGCTTTCACCACCTACAACAGGTGAGAATTTGACATAGAGAACGCCACCAGTGGCGGGAAGTGCGGCAGTGGTGCCGAACGTAATGCTGTCAGCCGAAATGGCAAAAGGTGCCGTCACCGTCGCAGAAATGGGATTCGTGTTGTTATACGCACCCACATTAACCGTTTGAACGTTGGACTCGCCTAAATAAACGATGCCGAAATTCAAAGAATTAGGTGTGGCCGCAAGCGCAGGTTGCGTAGGCATGGTACTGACGGTGATGTCATCCAATGCGAGGAGAAACATGTCCGTGCAGTTGAAATGACGGAACGCGATATAGACCGTGTTTCCGGCATAGCTTGACAAATCAATCGTCTGCTCTGTCCAGTAGCCGTTGACCGATGTCGGAGTCATCTCAAACACAGGCGTGAAGGCTGTGGTATCCGTAGCAGATGTGGTGGAGACATAGACACCGAAATGGTCTCCCGCATAGTTCTGCGCTACAACGAACCAGAACGAGAGCGAACTGGTACCGTTCAAGCTGATAGCCGGGGAAATCAGCCAGTTGTCCGGGGTCAGAGCCTCATAGTTGATGTTGTCATACGAATACGAGACTACCGCCCCGGTTCCGGTATGACCCGACGTAAGATCCTCTTGGACGGAGGAATGTTCCCACCCATTACCGTCCTGGTCCGCGTCAATGGTGGTCCAGGTGGCAGGGATGGAGGTTCCGTCGAAGCTTTCGGTAAGCACAGGGACCTGCGCCCTGACTCCGAACGTGAACATTGCAATAAACAATGTCAAAAACAATAAAGTTTTCTTCATTTTTTTTTGGATTTGGTGAATAATGATAATAAAACGGTTTGTAGATTTCTATGTTTTAAAGTTTATTTCTTCACAAATTGTTTCGTCACAAGCCCGTCTTCCGTCGTCACGCGCACGAAATAGATGCCGTCGGCCAGGCCGGAGACGTCGATGCGGGTTTGTAGAGACGAGGCGTGTCCAGTCTCCACGACGGCAACGATTTTGCCGTACACATCGTAAACCTCCATCGCGGTCACATTGACGTTCTCGCTCACGCGAATGTCAACGTACTGCTGTGCAGGATTCGGATAGAGCTTCACACTCTTGGACAACCAGCTGTCGAGGCCAACGCCCAAGGTGGTCACGAAGAGAGAACCGCTCCAGTCGCTCAGGTCGCCTTCGCCGCAGTTGGACTGCACTTGGAACTCGTAGGTCGTCTGGGGCGAAAGTCCCGCCATCGTGAAACTGTTACTGTTTGTCGTCATATAGATCCAACTGCCGCCCTCTTCACGATAACGGATGGTCCACATATTCACAAGATCGTTGTCAGTCCAAGAGAGGGTGACCATATCCGTGCTCACAGAAGTGGTGTCCAAACCGTACGGGATCGGGCACGGAGGTGCCAGTGTGGTGAAGGTCAACTCCTCACCATAGTAGGTTGCTGTAGCCGTGGAGATGAACGCCCTGAACGTGTAGGTCGTGCTGGGTTCAAGCGCCACAATGTTGCGGTAGAACGAGGTGCCCGAGAGCGTGCCGGGAACCATGCTGGACGGACCGGTCTCGCCCCACCATTCGAAGCCCATGGACTCAATTGGCACATTATCCGGATTTACGATATTCGCATTCAGTCTGGCACTGCTCTCCGTGATATTGGAGGCGGCCGTCGTAACCACGACAGGTGCCGCACCCGAGAAGGCCGTGGTGAAGGTCACCGCATCTGACCAGTCGCTCTCATTTCCGTTGCCGCAGAGCGCTTTGACGCGCAATTGGTAAGTGGTTGCAGGCACAAGCCCTGTCAAATCGAAGATGTTAGTGTCTGCCAGCACATCAGGACTCCAAGCGGCCGTACTGTCGGAACGATACTGCAGCGCCCAGCTCAACGAGTTGCCGGACATCATCCAGAACACCGTCGCGGAAGTGTCGGTGATGCCGCTAACGCTCACGGCGAAGGGCGCTTCACACAAAGGAATAGCATTACAATCCGTGACAAACGTAAAGAGATTGGTGCCCGAGGATTGGCTCAAGCTGGGGGATTCATAGATTTGCGTACCATTGGGATCAAAGACATAGAACTTACATTCGTCGTCGTACGGACCACCGGACCACATCAGCGTCACCGACGCGCCGTCACACAAGGGCACGCTCTCCGTTTGGGTATGGCCGCCTAAGACGGTCAAGGTCGCCACTGTCATGCCATCCTGACGAACATTCAGTGCGGCGCCATTCCAGCCGTCACCGTAAGTATCCGTCATGTAGAAGGTGTAGCTGCACTGGTCGGCAACGTCGCAGTTTTGAGTTACGAACGCCGCGTTCGTCCACGCAGATACTTCTCCGGCACCGCAGTCGGACTGCACCCGGATCTGATACGAGGTGAGTGCCGACAACCCTGTAAGATGGTAGCTGTTTGTGGTAAGCGGAAGAGAAGTCCAGGTTGTGTCGCCTGTCTCTTTGTACTCCAGGTTCCAGGCAGTCTCATTCTGCGCCACATTCCAAGCGAGATCCACGGAGGTAGAACCGATGTTCGTGACCGTGAGTTGCGTGGGCTTCGGACAGGAGACCGCCATCACCGAGAGGTTGGAGATGATGGCGCCGGGTTGAGTGCCGTCATACGCGTCGTTGACCCAGACGAACACCAGCTTGGCAACGGAATTGCTTCCCGGATTGACATTCGGGTTCGGCATCACAGCGTCCACATGGATGGTGTTCCCATTCGTTAAACAGAAAGAGTAAGGTGTAGTGGAGCTGCTTGACAACGGAAGATATTCGGAGAAATTAAAGGCATACGTTGAATACGTCGAGAGAGCCCATTCCGTCGCGCCGCCAGCATCCTCCACAAATGCCTGGGTGGAGGGCGCCAGGAAGAGCTTCAAGAAGTCGAAATCAATGTCAGAGGCGACATCGCCGCCCACTCTGAGGTCGAAGGATATCAGAATTTCGGCATTCGTTCCGACCGTCAACATCTTCTCAGCCGTAAGAACGGCATCCATATAAGTATAATAGCCCGGATTCACACCGTCAGCTGTCACAAACAGAGCGTTGTAGTCCGTGCCCGGCACAGGCCCAATCGTCCACTGAGTCGAATAGATTCCATTGTTGATGGTCCATTCATTCGGCTGCGTGAAGTCTGTCGTATAAGGAAGGGCTGTCGAGGATTCTATGGTGGTAAACGGCTTGACATAGGTGGAATCACTACCGGGGATGGCGCCACAAACGGTGACCACATAGGCCTCATACGTGGTATTGGGATTCAGGTTATGCAGCGTATAGGACGGTGTCGTCACGACTGTCACAGTCTGCCAAGGATGGTTACCGACAGCCTCGCGATAATGCAACTCCCACACGGTGTGATCCGTATCATTGTCCACCCAGTTCACGGTAGCCTCATCAGCGGTAACATTCGTGAAGGTGATGCTGTTTTTCACCGGCGATGCACATTCGGGGATCAAAGAGACCTCGAAATCGTCGAAGTTCCACGGATTTTCCTCATAATAAGAGTTGGAATAGCGGAAAGCTATCCTTGAACCACTCGGAGCCGCGACGTTGTGGAAATCATACGGACCGAAATGATCCATGTTCGGAGAATCGTGACCCGTACGTCCAAGGGCAAGAGGGGCAATCGTGTCAAGAGGCATGAACGAGGCGGGATTGTTGACATCGGCGATGATACCGAGTTCCATCGTACCCGCATACAACGAGTTAATGGTAAACGTGCTTCCCCACAAGGAGAGACGCAGGGTGTTGATATCGTTCGTGAATTCTGGCAGCACCACCATACAGTTAGCACCTCTAATCTCCAAAGACCTATTGCCCGAATGTGTGATGGCGTTGTTGTTGTATACTATCGGGTAGGTCGTTCCATAGTAATTCGTGTACGGGACCGGAATCGCCCAGCAAGGCGACAATGCGAGATGGTCATCGGAACCTTGATAGTTCTCGAAGGTCTCCGTCCAAGGCAGATCAGCCGTCACGGTGACGGCACCGCACATCGTTTGGAAGTTCAGGGGGCCGATAATATTCGAAGACTCAAATTCGCACACAGCCTGCACCCAAACGCCGTAGGAGCTACTCGGTTCAAGATTGGTCAGCGTAATCGAATTTTCGGTTGTATAGAACACGCCCATGGTAGGACCGTGAATATACACATCGAAGCCTTCCGCTTCACCCGACCAAGAAACGGTTACACTGTTCTGGGTGATGTTCGTGATGGTGACGTCCGTGACCGGGAAACAGCTTGGCATATAGTCCAACGTCACATCGTCGATGACGATCGAGTTGTTGCCGCCATTATTCACCTTAAAGGCAAGGTACTGCCCCACCCCAGTGTATGAATTGAAATAGGTAGTATATTCCTCCCAAGTGGCTGAAGAGGCAAGCGTCACGGTGTCCACGGGCACAAACGTGCTGGCATCCGAAGGATTGGTCATCACACCCACCTCCATGGTTCCCTGGGTCAGATTCTGACGACGGACATTGAACGTCAACATGACAGTATTGACGGGAATGGAAGCATTGAGCATGGGCAGCACCGCCATCGTATAGCAACTCGGGGTGTAATGGAAGTCCAAACAGTTGGTCGGGAAGTCGGCAATGTTCACGTACGGACGGTGATCGGGGTTGGAAGCCAACCGCGACCAGCAGGGCGCGTAACGGTCGAACGGAGAGCTGCTCAAGCTCTCGTATTGACTGAACGTTTCGATGTACGGCAGTTCGGTGATACCGTTCGAGCCGCAAGGGGTACGGAACGTGGCGATGGAAGATGCGCTGGAAATTTCACCACCTTCGCAAATGGACGTCACAAAGCAGTAGTAGTCCGTGTTGGACGACAGCCCGTACAAGGTCAGGGTCGGGGTGCCGTAAACCGTATCCGTAGCAAGAGGATAGGAAGCGGGGGCATTCGAGGGCTTGTAATGCACTATCCAAGAGGTGGATGTGCCGTTCTCCTGCCAGCTCAAGGTCACCTGGCCGTCCTGAATATTAGTTACCGTCACATCGGTAGGACGGGGACAACCTTCAGCCGTAATGGAAATGTTGTCGACGGCAGCGGGCGGGTTGACGAAATAGTAGCCGTCATTGACCCAATAGAAGACAATGCGCTTGGTGGTTCCCGCCACATTCGGAAGGATTCTTGAAATATGTTCCCATGTATTGGAACCGGTAAGGCCACTGACCAGTTCCACTCCGTTGGGTTCCCACACGGAAGGAACATCATCGACGGTTTCCATCAGATAGACCGACAAATAGTCCCAACCGGGCTCACCTTGCACCTTGCAGTCGAACTCCAAATGGTACTCCAGCATGTCCGCAGGAAAATCCACATTCATATACGCGTAAGCGTGGGAATAGTTGCTACCGCTGTATAAGTTGCTAAGGCCTTGGTTGTTCGAGATGTACAGGGAATGTGCTGTACCGGGATTATCAGGATCGGGTTTACCGGTGGCGGTGCCTACATACCATTGGTTCATGCCACTGCCCGACATCTCAAATTCGGCATAACTGGCAGAGTCACCCTCGAACGTTTGCAGATAGGGGAATCCCGCAGGGGCAATCGTGGTGGTGAAATGCGCGTTCGTCAAAGCGACGGAATGCGAGCCGTCGTCACAGTTCGTGCGAGCCGTCCACGAGTATGCGGTCGTAGCTTGCAAACTGTCCACCGTAAAGGGCAGATCGGAAGCCGCCACATTGTTATAATAAGTAGTATCCTGTGTGCCGCTCGGCCAAATCAAAATATCGTACGTGTAATCGCCACTCGTAGCCCAGAACAAATCGGCCGATGTGGCAGAGATGTTCGTCTCGTCAAGCTGCATTGGTTCCGTACAATCGGGAATCAGACTCACGGTTATATCATCCAGATTCCAAGAGGTGCTATAGGCGTTGGGCGTGAAACGGATGGCCATACGGGCCGTGTCCGGAGCGTTGAGGAAGTAATACGGTCCGTACGGCGCACTGGAGGCACGGTTAAAGCTCTCGCTCTTAGGGACAAGCAACTCCACTAACGTGAACGTGGAGGGGTCGTCAACATCCGTGACATAACCGATTTCAAACGTGCCCGCCGTGTTCGAGGAACCAGCCGTAGTATTAGCAAAGAAACTCATACGCAACAAGCTGAGATTGTTCGTGAATGCCGGGAAGACCAACAGGTTCACCTCTCCATTGTTTCCTCTGAGTTCCAAGGAATTCCCCCCTGAATGTGCAGCTTCTGGCAGTCCACAGAACAGTGCCGGGGTTTGGTATGAAGGCGACATTATCGGGGTTGGCCAGCAATTGTAAAGCGCCACCAGCCCTTCTCCAACAGCCGTCTCAAAATCATCTATCCAAATGTTGTCATTCGTTACGGTATGAGGAAGACACGGGGTGTTGATCATCGTCTCTTCAGTCCAAACACTCGACTGGGAGCCGCCACATTCGGCACGCACCCGGATATCAAAGTACCATGCGGGCCACACTCCCGTAACGGTGAAAAACGTATCCGTAGTGGTATAGGAGACGGGGTTCACCCAACCGGATTGTGCCTCTTGCCATTGCACTGTGTAAAGCGGTGCGGGCTGGAGCGGAGACCATGACACGGTGATGGTGGTGTCGCCCACATCCACGACGGTCAAATCAACCGGCGGCAGACAATCCGGGATATCCCCCACAACGACATCGTCAATGTAGACACCCGTGCCATACTCATCCTCAATATGGAAGGCGAGATAGACATTCTGGCCGCTGTATGCCTGCAAATCGACGACCACATTCTGGAATAAGAAATCATAGTCGTTATCCCCAGGGAAGGTCACGGTCTGCAGCACCGTAAAATCGGACGGGGCGTTACCCGTGGTGGAGATTTCCACCGTAAACGTGGTATACTGAGCCGCCTCGTTAAAGTCGGCCGAGAACCAAAAAGTAAGGACTTTATGCCCCGAAAGGGCAAGTTGCGGGGTAACCAGGTAGCTGGAATGTGACGGGTAAGCGTACTCCACAAAGGCGGAATAATCGCCTGAATACGCTGTGGTGGCAGCAGACCACCCGAACCAAGTGTCAGGTGAACATTCAGCACACACAGCCGAGGATGTCCATCCTGTTGGCGGGATTACACCATCTTCAAAACTCTCTTCCAAGAGAGTCTGGCTATGGCCCGTAACGGCAAGCAGCAGGGCCAAGACTGCAGTGAATACTATTTTTTTCATAAAGCTATGGTTTTTGTACTATTATACATTGACAACATTAGATTGGCAAAAATACTAAAAATTTATACACACGGTTTAATCTTTTTCTTTTATACAACGAATGCTATATCCCATCCCCTCCTGCGCGCCAACTGTCTGAATTATATCACAATAATAACTGGCTATCACACCAACAATGCTGACTGAACCATGTTCAATAGACACAGACCAGAAGCGGCCTTCGGTAAGAAGTCCCTCATATCGGCCGAGAGAACCGTTATAAATACCAGCCGGCAGCCATGTGAAACCGGTGCTGTTGATGCCAGCGCCGTTCACCCAGTAGTCGGGTGTTTTCAGTGCATAAGCGCCAAGCGCAAAGAGGGATTCGTACTGCTCAAGCGTAGGCAGATACCATCCGTCAGGACAGATACCCTGGATATGGCCATGTGGGTTCACCACACTGTCACGGACTGCCGCTTCGTAGCAGTAAAGCCGTCCGAAGGTCGCGACATTGGCCGCCACATCAGGATGCATCGCATCGTTATACTCATACACACACGGTATCGAATCGGTGCATCCGTTGCCATAGATTAGGGACTTCAGGTTGCGTTGCGTCCAGCATTCGCTGCCGATACGCACGCCGGCATAGACATTGCCCTCGCAGTCCACCGCGTTGGGACATTTGGGGAATATCACCAGAACGTGCTGCGTACACGTCCAGGACTTGTCAGCGCAAACAGTATCCACAACCAACCAATTCACCACATTGTCGCCTTCCTCAAACTTATATCCTGGGGGTATGTTATCGTAATACACCAGGCGGGTGGGATCCCAGTTCAGGATGGTCGGCTTGTCCAGCGTGGCAGGGTTAAGGGTGACGTAGGTCTCGCCGAAGTTCAGAGTATCAACAATATCCGGCGGACAAATCAGCGTGTGCGGAGGTCCTGGCGTAATGAGGACCTGCTTCACAGTAAAGCAGCCATTTCCGTCACGGACAATAATCACTTTCATACCCGGTGCTTCCAAACTGTCGTACACATATCT
>Ga0310690_10004544_pt1 | contig 19600 bp, 31 predicted proteins | sample AusTroGonzalo_MG_2_FD_207661 | JGI IMG/M metagenome (GOLD analysis project Ga0310690, IMG submission 207661) | Bovine rumen microbial communities from tropical cattle in Woodstock, Queensland, Australia - Gonzalo_04 (v2) (version 2) | ecosystem: Host-associated > Mammals > Digestive system >...
GTAGTTCCTTATGACAGAAACTTCAAAAAGGTTACAGATAATACTCAAGAAATAGAGTATGTAGTAATGCCGTTCTGGTACTACAAGTTGATTGTTGATTATAAGGTCAGTGTGGATGAACAGAAGGCAAAGTATGAAGCCTTTGAAAGTCGTTTAAAATAAAAAAGCCTCCCCGGTGCTTATAATATAAGCGTGGGGAGTACATTCATTGTATTAGTTTTTTAATTTCTTTTCATAAAAATAATTTATTGCAGCTAATATAAATTGACTTCTTGATAAGCCGCAGTTTTCTGTAAGTTTATCAATAAAAGTTTTTTCTTCTTCCGAACATACAAAAGAAAGTGTAGTTCTTTTTGCATTCTCTTTCTTTTTTCTTCCGGCTCCTTCTCTAGCTCCGCCTCTATTACTTTTTGTTTGTTTCAATTATTGTACTCCTTATATCAGACTCTAAACGATTGTTTATAATATGATCTAATTGTTTTTGCTCTTCTGTAAAAAATCTTTTTTCGTTGATAGTTCCCCATACCTCAGACTTAAAATGTTTTCCGCCACCTTTAATTTTATATACAGTAACGTTTTCATAATAAGGCTCAAGGTGTTTATGAATTTTATTTAATTTCTTTAATAATTTTGTACCTATAAAAGATTTTTGATTTTTCTTAATTGTTTCTTTATCCATTATTTTTATCCTCTTCCAAAAAATCTATTGCTCTTTGTTTGCAATACTCGTCTGAATTATTTAATAAATCTTTTATAATGCTTTTTGCATAATTTAATTGATCCTCATATTTGCTTATTGCTGTATTATATCCGCTGCAAAAGGCAGTATCCTTTATCTTTTGTATTTCATAATCTGTCATAGTTACTCCTTTCTAAAATAGACTGTTCTAAGTCAAAAGAAATATGATTTAATAATTGATTAATAGTCATTCGTTTTATATATTTCTTCCTGTTAATTTACTTTCCGCCTTAAAAGTAAATTAAGGCGGATTGTTATTTTACTTTACAGTCCAGCACTTGCCATAGCCATAGCTACATCATGTGGAACACCCTGAGCTTCAAGCTGCTCAACTCTAGTATGTTTAGTTCTTCTTGCAATAGCTTTCTCAAGTTTTTTATTTTCATACATTTCTACAATGTTCTGTGCAATTTCTCTGTCGTTTGCTGTAATGTTCATTTTCATGTCATACTCCTTGAGGCTTTTCTCTTGCCCCTATGCTTATAATATATATCCATTGTTTGATTTTGTCAATAGTTATTTCAAAAAAAAAATTAAGTTTTTACCCTGATAAAAATAGAGATTTGTACAATTTTTAATTTAGATAAAAAGGCTAAAAAGCCCCCTTTTAACCCCCCTTTTAAGCAATAAGAAATAGAAATAGAATAAGAATAAGAAATAGAATAAGAAATAGAAATAGAAATATAATATATATATTATTATAATAAGCCTTACGGCCTATTACTGTTATATATAATTTTTCTACAACTATTTTTATACTACTCCTGAATGTAAATCTGAAAGCAGATACCGGCTTATTAAGTCCTGTTCAATCATAGGCATTGTGCCACATCTAACACTAGATAAGGTGTCGCACAATGTCACTGGATAAAAGCGGCCATTGATAAAAGCCTTTACTCCGAAACTTTCAGAAAGACAGAGAGTGAACTTAACGCAAGACTTCCGGGGCGCTTGTAATTCAAAATAATGGTCGTGGAAAAGAAAGACTCCGTATTGATCTGTTTTCCTCTGTATCTTGATTGAAAGGTGATAATCATAATTAAAGGTTGCGGGGGGCTGTTTCCATCTTGTATATGGACTTCTGGAAGTTACGGCAAACTCAGAATTGAAACGCGGCAGCCAGTCTTTCAGAAACTTGTTAGCGCTTTGATTGTCCTGAATGCCTAGCCTTCTGAAAATGAAAGGTAGGTTATATTGAAGAGTTCCCCAGAGTCTTTCTATACGGCCTTTACCTTCTGCAGAAAGAGCCAGTATGACTTCAATGTTTAATTTTTTGCAAAGATCGTTGAAATGGGTATTACTAGCCTTTTCATACTGCAGGCGCTCTTCTAGTGTTTTGTGTCTTGGAGTAGAAACAAAAGCGGAATGCCGGTCTATATACACAGCTTCCATAATTCCATAATTCTGAAAAGTTTGCTTTAATACTTCATTGTAACCTAATCGGCATTCATTATCACAAAAGTATAAGCCGGTGATTGTGTGTGTTGCATCATCAATAGCGCCATGTAAATTGGTATATGTGCCATTTAAGAACCAGTCATGTTTTGATGCATCCATCTGAACAAGTTCTCCACTACAGGCTCTTTCTTTTCTTGATTCATGTTTGACTTTCTTTTTAGGTGCATATTCCTTCCCGGATTTTACACCGTTCCTTTTCAAGAGCTTTCTTAAACTCGGCAGAGGGATTTGTATATTTTCAATATCCCTAAGACCGCGCCAGAAAGCAGAAAAAGGCGCTCCTTCATAATACTTGTGATAAAGTGAGATAATTAAGTTTTCAAAGTCTTTGTTATACTTTCGGTGATAGCCTGGATGACTTGGGCGCTTAAATGCCGCATCTCCAATTTGCTTATATCTGTTTTTTAATTTAAGAACGTTGCGCGATGCAATTCCTATTTTCTGTGCAGCTTGTAAATTGGTTATTTCACCACGACAACATAACGGTATATAAATAGACTTTCTTAACTGTTTTTGCTGGTATTCAGTCATAAACAGTCCTTCCCTCAAGTCCACCGAAGCAAAATGATAAACCCATAATTTAATTATCGTCAAGAAAAAAAAATATCTTAGATTTTGAAAAAGGTACTTGACATTCACAAATTTCCATTCTAAAATCTAAGTATAAACAACAGTACGAGCGTTGTGGATGACTTAGGTTTTTGATTGTTTCCTCCCGGATACAATTCAAATATACGGCCGCTTAGTTGCTCGTACCAGCTAGGCGGCCTTCTTTTTTTTAACGCGAATAGGAGCGCGGAAACTATGAAAAAGAACAGATATGAAGAGTTAATCTACAAAAGCGAATTAGCACAGCAGACAGCGCAGAAAGCAGAAACTAACTGGGCATGGCAGTATTGGCAGAATGTTTCTGACTATCTCAAAAAACTCGCATTACTTCTGAATGTTGAGGCGTTGTAATGATAACAAGAATATTTATGACAGAAAAAGAACGAATGCAGCCTTTCGGTCATGTAATTATCAATAAGCCGATGCACACTTTTGTACCAGTGAAAATGTGGGATAACTTCTTGAAGTCTTGGGAAGTTACAAACGAACGCGAAGACCCGGAGCATATTGTAGCAGAGGATTTGACAACAATATCGGCCGGTTGCTGTATTCACTGTCACAATAAAATCAAACCTTACAGCAATAAATATTATGAAAAAGGAATAGACGAAAGTTATGAATATTCCTTTTTGAAAAGTGAAGAGACAGGCTACTGCGAAAAGTGTGCAAAGGAAATAACAGCCTATGCAACTATTTCAAAGTTTGTGCCTTCACTTTCATACAGTGAAAGAACCTACAGAGACGGCGAACAACTTGAGCGAAAAGTTTACACTGACGGCTCTGTAGTTGAGGAACTTTCACAACGCGAAATAGCACAACAAAAACATTTATAGGAGTGGAACTATGGCAAGTATTGTTATGGTAATCGGGCAAAGTGGAACAGGAAAAAGTACTTCTTTGCGTAATTTTAAAAAAGGTGAAGCCAGTGTAATAAACGTATCAAAAAAGCCGATGCCTTTCCCTTGCGAGTTGCCGGTAGTAAATACAGGGAACTACAAGACAATTAAGGAACTTATGCTCAAGACAACATCACCGGCAATTATTGTCGATGATTGTACTTACCTTATTGTCAATGAATACATGGCAAATGCTGATGTAAAAGGCTATGACAAGTTTACAAATATGGCAAAAAACTTCTGGGAGTTTATGAACTTCTGTATCACAGAGCTGCCGGATAACAAAATTGTTTACTTCCTCGGACATTCAGAAAAAGGCGAAGATGATCGCGAACATTTTAAGACTGTAGGAAAAATGCTGGATCAAACTGTTGTTTGTGAAGGTTACTGTACTGTAGTTCTTAAAACTGTTGTTGAAGATGGACACTACTATTTTGCTACAAAGAACAACGGCTATGACACTGTAAAGAGTCCTATGGGAATGTTTACAGACGACAGAATTGACAACGACCTCAAAGCTGTAGACCAGCGCTTGAGAGAGTTTTTCAAGATAACACCAAAAAAAGAAACCAAAGAAACAAAGGAGAATAAATAATTATGAGTTTTGGTAATGGATTTAAACACGAGGACAGTTTTGAAATGTTAGATGAAGGTTACTACAAGGCTAAAATTACAGCTACAGAAGTAAAAAAGGGCAAGTTCGGCGACTACATTCAGGCAGAAGTTGAGGTCGAAGGACATCCTAACTGTAACCCGCATATTTTTTTGTTGAACGATATGCCACAAAAAGGCTACGGCTCTTTGACTTTGGAACAGGCACAAAAGACATGGAACAGAACCATGACAACTTTCTTTGCTAATTTCAAAATCACAGAAGGTGACTTTGATACAACTCACTGGGTAGGTAAAGAAGGCGAAATCACAGTACGCGAACAGAAGAAAAACCCGCAGTTCAACGAGATTGTACCTTACAAAGTAAAAATCGTAAAAAAGGCAGAGGCTAAGAAAACAGCCGCTGATCCAACAAAAGAGGAAGACTTCCCAGAAGATATCCCTTTTTAATTTTCTGAACATCTCCGCGTTTTGCGGTTATGGATAATTTTAGGGTGTAGCCTTGCTGTTTTGGCGGTTACTCTTCTTGATAGGAATACCGGCCTTGAGAGAACGCGAGAAACAAATAAACAGCGCTTTTATTTTGGAGGGCAACAAAATGGAGAAAGCAAAAACAAACGATATAAAACTTATCTATGCAGCTCAGACTGTTAGAAAAGTTATCAGAGCCATGCCAGAAGGAACGCTTTTTTATGGGTGGGAACTAAAAAAGCTATGTGTAAAAGAAACACCACAGCTTAAAAATATGTACGTTGAAACTTTTTTGCGGGAAATGAGAGCGCACTGTAAAGACTCTTATATCTGCGAAAGTAGAGCTAAATCACTTTATTCTAAAATCGGGAAAGCAGAATGAAAAAGCAGATTAATGACGGCTTTAAAATGTGGGGCAACTACGTTGAAGCAATAGACAGTTATACAAAAGGTAATGATGCACAATTCGGCCGCCTTATGCGTATCTTGTGTTACTACGGAATATATGGCGAAGAGATAGCAAAAACAGAAATTGAGAAACTGTTTTTTACTGGTGTTAAATCGTCAATTAATGCTTCTGTGCAGAACATTAAAAACGGAATGTTAGGCGGTCGCGGAAAATCTACAACAACAGAAACATTCAAGCGCCCTACTCTTGAAGAAGTCAAAGAATATTGTGAAGAGAAAAAGTCAAACATAGACCCGCAAGCCTTTTTTGATTATTACTCAAAAGTCGGCTGGGTTTATGGCAAAAATAAACTTCCTATCAAAGACTGGAAGGCTTGTGTGAGAACCTGGGAGCGAAACAATAAAGATACAAGCTCCTCAGATATTTTACATTCAACTGACGGAGAGAGTTTATAAAAAATGGCAGAGCAGAAGAGATGGGATGATCTTACCCAGGAAGAAAAAGACGCGCGTATTCCTTTACGCATTGAAAAAAATATTTGTGCTAAGTGTGGCGCAGAATATGAGCAACCGGCAATAGTTACAAACTTTTGCGTAATTATTGCAAAGTTTTGCCCTGACTGTGTAAGTAAATATGAGGCCGCAGAAAACTCAAAGGCTAAGCACATCAAAGAACAGAATAAAAAAGAAAGGCTTGAAGCTATCGGCATAAAAGAACAATACGAGAAAGCAACACTAGAAAACTATAAACCGATAACAGAAAGCCAACAGGAAGCGCTTAATTGTTGCAAGCTCTTAAACGAGGGAGAAATTACAAAGTTAGTTCTTTTAGGCTCTAACGGTGTAGGTAAAACTCACCTTGCAAGCGCTCTTGTTAAAAAACATAACGGCTTACTCATAACAGCTTATGAAATGTTTGCAACATACCGCGGCTGCTTTTCACCAAAGGCAAAAGAAACAGAACTTGAGATCATAAAGAAATATTCTAACATCCCTCTTTTAGCTATAGACGAATACGGCAGAACAAAAGGAAGCGAGGCAGAAGAAAACTTTATGAGTGCAATTATTGATAACAGACATTCAAACAACTTACCTACTTTGATTTTGTCAAACTTAATCAGAAAAAAAGACTGTATTTTTTACAGTAACAATAATAAGGCTTGTGAGAATTGCCAGCGTAATAATTGTCTTGAGTCCAGACTTACAAAGGATGTTATCTCAAGACTTAGAGAAAACTCAAAGGTAATTCTTATTGAGGGCAATGACTACAGAAGGAGAAAATAATGAAAATCTTGGCCGGAATATTACACGACACTTACCCAGACGAAAACGGAAAGGAAGTACCATATACAGACAAAGTTGTAGGAGTGCTTAAAGGTAAAACTTTTAAGTGTGTTTCAATTCCAGACTTTATGTCTTTTAATATGTCAAAGAAAGACTTTTTTGCAAAGGTTACAGACATTCAGGAGATTTGGAGCAAATGAAAACAAGACAAGGAATACCAATGACAGCAGAAGCGCTCAAAGAGTGGCAACAGGCTTTTATAGACATCGAAGAGAGCATTGAACAAATGGACTTGCGCGAGGAAGAGAATAACCCTTACGCAAAGTATTTAAGGCTTAAACAACAAAGTTTGTTTTAAAAAAGAATTGAGGGTGGGAAATTGAAATACGTTAAAAAATTAAAACGTAGACCCTGGACTATTCCAGGGCAGAACGATTTTGATTTTGAAGACTGTTATGTACAGAATTATCCGCCGCTTGATTTGTCAAAGTACGAGGAAGATAGAAACAGAGAGTTTTACAAGCTGCAGAATGATTTATTGACTGACTACAACAAGACTGGGGAAACAAACAAAACGATTTTGTGGCAGATGTTTCCTTATGTTGAAGGTGTTGTAAAAAGCCTTGCAAAGAAAAATATTTGCGCCGGTTGTAATGTACCTGACTTTGAGGGCAAGAGCTTTGAAGCAAGTTTGAGAGTGCTGAACTTATACGAGCGCTTTCCTTACTTTAGGGCAAAGAAATTAGAAAACGTTGCTTTTCATAAAGTTCGCGAAGTTTTCCTGGATGGTAACTTACAGCTGAATGAAAGAACAAGAGATTTTGACTACGTTCTTGAATTGGAACAGGAACGAGAAAAAATAGAAATGGGAGAAAACTATATTGATAACGAAGAAAACTAAAGAGCTTGTAGTACAGGCTTGCAAAGAAGAACTAAGAAACGCTAAATCTTTTGGAGAATTTTATAACTCACCACATGAAGCCTATGCAATTCTCAAAGAGGAAATCGAAGAAACAAAAGATAACCTTTCACTTGTAGAAAAGCGGCTTGAGAATATATGGCAGAATATAAAAGACAACGATGACGAAGAACTAGTAGCAAATATTCTGACTTTGAAATCCTATGCACTTCTCACAGTGTTTGAAGCGGTACAAGTATGCGCTGTTTCTGAAAAGTTCAAAGAGAGTTTTTAGTTATGGAAAGTTACAGATATTTTACTACAAATGAAGTGGCTCAAATGGCTGGTATATCTCACACTCACGTTTTTTATATCAGCAATAAGTTAGGTATTAAGCATGAGGTAAAATCTACAAAGACTTCAAGAGCCGCATTTTATACATGGCTTGATACACAGAGAATTATTGCAGAAGCAAACAAAAATAAAAAAAATGCTCCTAAAGTAAAAAAGGAAATTATTCTTACTGATGAAGAACAAAATGAACACCCTCTTGTTACTGATCCGCGATGGCTAAAATTAAATGAATGGCCGGAAATTGTACCTTCTTGTTTTGAGGAGTCAGACAGATATGTTGATTAAAGTTATCGGTTTATTTTTTATTATGGGTTCTGCCCTTGCAGCAATAATACTCAGTATTATTTTTACTTTTTACATTCTTGATGACGAAGACGAGGAGAAGAAAAATGAAAGTGATTAAATCAATTTTTAGCGGCCGGTGTTGTGACTGCGGGGATCCAGCTACAACACTTGTGGAAAGTGCTGGCTATCTATATAAACTCTGTAACACCTGTCTCGGTGAATGGGAACAAGAAAAAAATGAAACAAAAGAAAAAAGTTGTTGCGGGTTTGATTGTGTTGATGCTTGGAAATATACACACGGAAAGGAGTTTTAAGGAGTAAAACTATGACAGAAGAACTTGTTGTATCTTCAAAAATAAGTGAACTTGAAAAAGAAAATGCAGAACTGAAAGAAAAGTTAAAAACTGCATACAGAAAAGGTATGCGACACATGGCAAAGGCTTTGAAAGATTATGACAGAACAGACGGAGCGTGGACTGATTACTTTGAACATACAGTCGATAAGGTGCTACAGAGAGAACAGTTAGATTTTGAGGAGTACGGAACTTTAGCAGACCAACTCACCAAAGCAAAAGAAATTATTAAAAAGTTTTTGTTATGGGAAAATGATTGGCACGAAAAAACAGAAAGTAAGTATGAGTTATTGAAACAAGCAGAGCAATTCTTAAAAGAAAGCGAGGGTAAATAATGGCTATAGATTGGGAACACTTTAATTATTATTGCCCTAAGTGCTTCAATGCCTTTATTCTTGCAACCAAAAACAAAGAATATAACGTTGAAGTAAAATGCCCTAAGTGTGGGTTTATTTTAAGAAAGAAAAGCGAGGTGGAGAAATGACAGTAATAGTGAATAGCCTACGTTGTAGGTTTAAATAATTTTTGTCTCTACCGCTTAGACGTAAAATAGAGGGGTTAAAAAAATTGAGACTTGCCTTCCTGGTATCGTTGATATTGGGAAGGCTTTTTTTTACCTACTCAATATATGGGCGAAAATGTGGGCAAGTGTGGGCAATAAAACTAATAAATTATGGCTAGAACTTCAACAACATGGGAAAAAGGCACACAATCAAAATTAAATCATACTCCAGAAGCACACAAAAAAAGAGCTGAAACCTTCGCAGTTAAGAAAATGATTAAAGGCGAAGTAAATGACTATATACGCAAGACTTTATTAAACCCAGTAGACAAACATAAAGACCCGGTTTATCAAGAGTTATTAGACAAAGGTGCTAAGGAAAGTATTAAGGACATCAATTCACCAATAGGAATGTATCTTTTTAAGGAGATTATGCGCGAGGGTGTTCTTGATATGCTGGATGCTGAAACAGAGAAGTTTTTAAGCAAGGATGTAGACTTCTACCAATTCAGACTTCAAAAACGTTTATTCAAAGAGCAGAAAGATGTATTTAATGACTTTACCGCAAAAAAGATAGCGGTAATGTGTAGTAGACGAGCTGGAAAGACAGAAGGCAATAGTGACATAATTGTAAGGACTGCTGCTATTCCTAACTCACCTATTTTGTATATAAATCTCACTTTTGAAAATGCAATAAGACAGATGTATGATAGAGTTATTGCAGAAGCTGAAAGAGTTGAACTTACTATCACTAAATCAAGCAAGAGTGCCGGTTATATCTACTTTGCAAATGGATCTAGTGTACTTTTCAAAGGCAATAAAGACCGTTCAGAAGCTGACAAAATGCAAGGTGATAAATACCGCTTAGTTATTATTGATGAGGCGCAGTCTCAAGTAAATATGAATTACTTAGTCGATACAATTATCCGGCCTATGCTTGCAGACTATACAGACTCTCAACTTATTCTTACAGGAACACCACCGCGACATAAAGGAACATACTTTGAAGCTGCATTTACTAACCCAGAGTGGACTACTTACTCTTGGGATATGTTCAAAAATCCGTATATTGCAGACCCACAATTAATGATACAAGATATATGCAACGAAAAAGGACTGACAATAGACTCACCACTTATCCAGCGTGAGTTCTACGGAAAAATTGTATATGATACAGAAGCACAAGTCTTCAAGGGATATAAAGTTTATGACGGAAAACTCCCTATTGATTTTATTCCTAATCATATTTACGAGGGCGTAGACTTTGGTTTTGCAGATTATAACGGTATTGTTGTAATGGCAGCAGATACAGACCATAGACAAGCATATATAATCTATGAGCGCAAGTTTAATAAATCTGGTATAAGCGACATTATTGAAGTAGTAAGGGAAGGTTTTGAATGTGGTAAACGTGTACTTCTTGAACGAAATCAAAATGCAGATTTATCTAATTGTCAAATATTTACAGATAACAACGAAAAATCTATAACTTATGACCTTTCTCAAAAATATGGACTTCCGGCTTACTGCGCTTATAAATACGATAAGGCGCTTGCCATTGAGCAGCTTGCAGAAGAGTGTCGCACTGGCCGTATTATGAACATTGAAAATGGCGAAATAGTAAACGAGTTTGAGCAGACGTTATACAAGCGTGATGACCTGGATAACATCACAAGCGAACTTGATGACGCTTACCACCCTGATATAACTATGGCTCTGCTTTATGCTTCAAGACAATACTTCTATGACTGCGGCCTTGATGCAGGTGGAGAGTCTAAGAACAAACAGACAGGTGAGTTTTAGTTATGAATTGTAAATGTTCACACTGTATCAAATGGGTAGATTGTGGCTCTAAAGGTTTTTGCTTGTGTGAGGATTTATTCACCTATACAGAGCTTGAAGAAGATGCAACTTGTCCTGATTACGTTGAAGGCAAACCTATCTTGGAAGACGAGTTTGAAAGCGCACAGTGGTTCTAATCACTAAATTTCTGTACTCTAGTTTAAAAAATGGTCGTAAATGCCCCTAGGATTGAAAAAACAAGTGGTATTTAAACAAGTTAGTATAATTTATCGTTTAAGGGGTAAAATGCGTTATAGACAATCCTAGAGCGTGTTTTAACAAAACAAACAAAAAACCCTTGCAAGCTGAAAAACTATTAAAAGACCTGCAAGGGCTATGAGAGATGTGTTAAATGATTAATTCATTAGTTTACTAACATTATGACATACTTTCGTGTCGGTTCTGCTTACTCCTATAAGTTAGATTTTACCCTTCCTGACTTGCCCATTCGTTAGGAAGGGTTTTTCTTTTAACTAATGTTTTCAAGAGGTATAGAGAATGGGTTTGAGAAAAATCAAGAAAGACGTTGCAATAAACAGCTTTCTTTTTCCTTTGGAGATGTACACTTCCTTTCCTGGTAGTGTAATCATTACAAGTTACATTCTGAATGAAGATAAGCCGGATTTGTTGCAAATACGCAAGAAGTGGAAATATTACACAAGGCATGGACTTGGCTTTGACTTTTCAGACCCGGAGTATTTGAAAAAGCTCTGTGAAAAGTTTGAAGTAAAAATGTTTCCTCTTGAACTTGCTGCATACGTTCAGTCAGAGTTTAATGCCCTGATTTGTCCTTACTTTGAGGATGAAGAAGGAATTAAAACTGTATGGCCGCTTAGGGAAGATGGTTATTTTTCAAGAACATTAAGAAAAGGCAAGATTTACCCGCTTGCTGAAAAGGTGGCAGAAAATGGCTAACACAGTATCAAATATCTTTGGAAAACTTAAAACAAAATTCTCAGGACTTACACCGCAGAACCTTCTGGAACAGTCGGAACTTAACGCAAGTTTAGATAATAATAAAACTATTAAAATCAACAATCCGAAATCAGAGCGTTATACTTATCTGCCTAACCTTATAGGCACTAAGGCTCTGAAAGGTTTTAAGCCGGCCACAAGAGAAGAAAAAGACACGCTCTCACCTATAGGCTTTTTTAGAGTTGGTGAAATTGACGAGCAGAAAAACAAGAAAATAGCTGAACAAATAAAGAAAGCAGCTGCAGACTTAGGAAGAAAAAAGCTCACTAAAGGACAAGAGCAACTTGTAAGAAAACAGGCAGAACAGGAACAGATGTTTACTCAGGATGTGCCATCTACAGCCATTAAAAAAATGAAGTATGATCCAAAAACAAAAGAGCTGTGGGTAACATTCCAGGGAAGTAACAAAAAATACTGGTATCCGAGAGTACCAAAAGAAAAGGTTGAAGAAATGATGGCGGCTCCTTCTAAAGGTGAATACTTTATGCAGAATATTCACGATCAATACTCTGTAAACTATCAACTTCATGGAAACCATAACCCGGAAAATACAAAGACTTCAAATAGACATATACGCAATTACTACAAGAAAATGCGTAAAGGTTATGAGAAAGGTATGAAACAAGGCACAATGCAAGGAGTATTAAACAATGGGCGTTCTTAAAGAGGCTATAGCTTTTTACAAAGAAAGAAAGCGGGAAGAAAAACAGAGAAAGACACTTGTTAGAAGAAAAATGGATTTTTCTTTATTGGAGCAGTTTGTACAGAAATGCAACGAAAACCCGGATTTGAGAATTGATATACACCTTTCTGATGGCACTGTTATCAATATGAAGACATACCAGAAGCGAGAAACACACGATTTAATAAACGGCAATATTTATGAGGTAAACTAAAATGAACGATGTACCACTAGTCAAAGATAATAAAATCAACGACATAAATACAAGTATTATTGCCATTAAGAAACAGCTTAAACAACTTAATGAAGCGGTAGGTTTGATAGATATTCCTGATATGCCTGATTTGTCTCCATATATAAAAAAGAGTGATGTTGTCGATGCTGTAGCCTCTGGCAATATGAACCCAGTAACAAGTAATGCAGTAGCACAGAGTTTGAACGGTAAGAAAAATGTACAAACCGCAGTAAATGACCCGACTTCTGACGGACAACAATATTGGGATTTTATACGTTCTATAACACAAGATACAAACGGAAAGATTTATCCTGTAAAAAGCCACGTTCCTTATGGTTGGACTACACAAGCAGGAATCGTTACAACTTATGATGACCCAAGTTATGATGAAGATAGAAGTCACGTATTAAACCGAATGGGATTTTTTAATGCAAATTTATATTCTAATAATGAGATATATACAGGGAAAACTTGGATAAACGGAAAACCGATTTTTAGAAAAGTAATAAGTGGTTTATCGCAGAGTGGTCACAATACGTGGATATATGTTACAACAATAACAAATATTGAAAATATTATAGATTTAAATTGTATTGGAATTGGAAACAATAATCATACTAATTTTTTAAGTCCGATATCAGAAATTTACAGCAGTAATGGAGATATTTATGTTTATATTGCTAATTATTCTTATACAGTAAATACTGCTATAATTGAATATACGAAAGTATGATTGTTATAATTATGATTTGCCAAATGTTACAGGTGTTTACGTTATTGTTGAATATGTAAAACCAGCAGGAATGTAAGGGTGTTAGAGTGTAGAAAGTGCGGTAAACTGTTTACCTAAGTTCATTAACTAATGAATAGAGGTAAATCAAATGGCAAATGCTAAAAGCAATATTTATCCTATTCAGTTACAGGGAGCGGAACTCTGCTTGAACCGATATGATGCAGAGATAAAACAATATAGCGGATTTAATAAAAATAACTCTCCTTTTATTGGTGGTTGCCTTAGCAATATTTTTACAAAGGATGAGGTAATTGAGGGAGCAACCAAAGACAGTGTATATATTGCGCCTAATGGTGATGTTTACCAGGTAACTACCGAAGGACTTTTTAAGAATGATGAAAAGATAATCGAATATCCAGAAGGTTCAAAGTTTTATACTCAACAAGAGATTGTTTTACCACAAAATCTTATTTATTATTACAGCGATGATGTTTATATAACACAGTTAGTTACAAACAAAATAGAACTGAATTGTCTAGGTATAAAAAAGACAGTTGAAATACAGATAGAAAACGCAGCTTATTTTATTGAGCATAAAATCTATAACGAAAAAGATTTTTATATTTTTGTTACAAAACAACACAATCAAATAAAAGCCTATTTCTTTTATGATGATGATTTTTTAACTTATTATTTTGATAGTGATACAGTGCTAGTATCACCGTCAACTTACTATAACTATATATATACAGAACCTAGTATCAAATTTGCTTCTGCTGACGAGACTGTTTTTGCTGTGATTGTAAATGCTCCTGTTAGTGGTATTAGCACCATTGGTAATAATGATTTTATTTTTGTCTTTCAATTTGATTTAGTAAATCAGAATGTAAATTATTTACATTATACAAAAGAAGTTATAGCTGATGATTATACAACAGTAATAAAAAACTTGTTACATTATTATTTCACAAAAGATAAGTATTATGTTATTCAATACCTAAAACCTTCTAGCGGTGGTAATACTGGTACTCTATGGCTTATAGGTAATTATGACCTAGTGTTAGATAACAATAAATATTATTTAAAACTTCTTAATGGAGAATATACAAGCTATTATAATAATGACTCAACGACAACTTATAAACCTTCTTATCTTCATATTTTAAAACAATATGGTGTTTTATATACTTTATGTATTAAAGGTAAGGGGTGTACAGGAGTTACTGATAGTTACTTTATAAGAAATGTTAGTATCGGAGATGTTAACAATGATAGTCCTCTTACTCCGGGTGTTACAGAAAAAGTCGTTGTAAATCTGGGTGCTTTAGTAAATGGCTGTATTCTAACAAATAACGGTTTAATATCTGGTATTTCTTTACCAGGTGGAATAATTCTTGCTACAGAGTGGAACAGCGTTGATGATAATCATATTTATTTTCCTAGAGAGGCTAGTCAAGAGTTTTTCGTTATTTATAAAAATATAAATTCTGGGAAATGGTATAAAATAAAAGAAGACACACCAAAATTAAAGTTATGTAATAATCAAATTGTTTCTAATGTAAATTATTATAAAAATAGTTTTAACTTAGATAAACAGAAATTAAAGTTATTTGCTCCGGCATGGAATAATAGAGCTATTCCTTCTAATAGTGTAGAAAATGCTGCTGGAGATGAAAACCATTATTATATTGCTTCTTGTATACATGAGTTTGATCCTGAAAATAACACTTCAATTTTATTAAATCCTATACCGGTTACAAGTTTAATACCATCTAGTTACGGTGCAAACGCTTTTTTCTGGTCTGATAATCTTGAAAATGAAATATTTGTTGATTTTTTTAGAGGTAGTGATGAAGCAAATATAAAATATACAATAAGTTTATTATTGACTTATTATACAAGAAATGGAAACTATAAATCTTTTATAAATCAAAATTTATTACAGTTACCTTTTCCGACAGATACAAACGGAAATGTGGCTTACTCACCTTCATTATTTGCAAAGTTTATTTCTAGTTTTGGAAATGATATTTTTGTAAAAGAGGGTGATAATGCTTATCAACTTTCTAAATATAATAATCAGCCTATTATGTCTTTCTATCTTGGTACACTCATAGAAAGCTTGGAAAATGTATTTATTTTGCAAGGACAATACTACGGAATAATCAATAATCAAATTTTTTCAATTCAGTTTTATAACGGAGTTGTTGCAAGTCAAACGAGCGTAGTCTCAGTTGAAGGCTTGCAATTCTGCGGTAACACACCTTATGAGGTTCTGTTCTACTCTAAAACAAACAGATGCCTTTATTCGTTTACAGGTGCTAACATTCTTTCTGCAAAACAATTTATTGATAAAATTGATGTAGTAAAAGGTTATAAGTACAACCCGGCTACTCAAAGTATTTTCTTACTTACAAATATTGGTGTTATTGTTTCATCTCTCTTTGGTATTTATCAAATAGAAATGCCGGAAGCAGAAGATTTGTTTTTACTTGATAACGGAATTGTGCTTACTGATAATCTCGGAAACTATCGTTATGTACGTTATTACAAAGAAGATACAGACGACACTTATTTAAAACACAATATAAAATTAGAGACTTGTTTCTATGGCATGAACAATCAAACAGTAACTATCAACGACTGTTTGTATATGCGTATATTCAGCGAAGAGCATGAACAAGGCAACCTTGAAGTATCTGCTACTACATTTTCTCTTGAAGGCCGCAAGACAGAAAAAACTGTATTCAGAATTAAGGCTTCTGACTGGGACAAAGAAACAAATACAATCTATCTGAGGTATCAGCCAAAGGAACAGCGCGGACTGGGTATTTCATTTAGTATCAATTCACCTTTTAAAATTGCAGCTCTCAGCGTAGGAAGTCAGGTAGATGCAATTCTTGTAGATAAGGTGTCGAAAGGTGCTATAAATGCGCCTTCTGTAACTTCTAATAACTTGGAATGGTAAGGAGTAAAAATATATGTTTAACATGAAAACAAGTGATTTATTCAAAAGAGCAAAACAGCTCGCAGATTTAGAAGGCTCTGATTTTATTTCCTGGAATGAAGCTGAAAACTGCATAAACGAAAGTTTCGTTAGTCTTTATGAAAAATTAATAAATATGGGTGATAACTCTTTTGTTGCTTCATTCAGGACTAAAGAAAAAGAGTTAGAGTTACCTTCTGACTTCTGGCAATTAAAAGGCGTTTATCTTTGGAACAATGGAAACTTACAGACAATCAACAGAAGAGCAGATAACAACGGAATACACCATCTCTCTTATGAAATGAAAAACGGTAAATTGTTTTTTTACGGAAACCCTAATGACATTCTTGTTGAATATTATATAAAACCTAAAAAACTATTTATGCCGCCTATGGATCACGAAATTGTTTTAGACCTTCCAGAAGGTGCTGAGGTTTTGGCTTGTTATGCTCATACCTTTGTATATAAGACCCAGGATGAAGAAGAAAACAATATTATCGGTGTTTATGACATTGACGGTATAAAAAATGCTTTTGACATTTTAGAAAGTTTTGATGAGTCAAAGATATGGATAAACAAAGATTTTGTATTCACTTTGTATGAAGGTGATTTAATTGTTTATGATCTTGCAACCGGCGAGACATATACTTTTGCAGATAGTGTACCACTTATTACAGAAAGCGGAGATTTGTTTGTTATTCAAGACGGCAATATCTGTGAACTTATTTTTAATGGAGATACTTATGCAACAAGACCAGTTAAAGAGTTTGTTGTTTATACTGGCGCTTATTACTTTGCTAGTGATGATACTTTTACAGACTTTTACGCTTTAGTAAATGATGACGGCGCTAATGTTATCTATCACAATGGAGAAACAACAGAACAGAACGCAAAGGCAATTATTTACAACAAAGAAAAATGTTTTTATGTAGCAATTAATAAAGCCGGATATCTTGAGATAGACAAAGAGGAAGAGCTTGTAAATAAACTTATTAAGACAGGTATAGGCTCGCCTATTGGTTTTGTCGGAATAAACGAAAACACCGGCTATGGTTATGTAGCAAAGAAGTATAACAAGTTCTTTGTTTGTGCTTATTGTGAAGATACAGACTTAGACTTCCCTAACTCTTTTTATTATCAGATGCTTTCTTATCTCTTAGCTATTGCGTTTAGATGTAAACAAGGAGCAGATATTACTTTGTTGTCTTCTCAACTTGAAATGGTATCACAGACTTTTGAAGATACTTTAGGAAATGACGCATTCCAATTCCCTAGAATGGGTAATGTTTATAACTAATAAAACGAGGTGAAAAAAAATGGCAAGCTCACAGAACCAGCAATATCAGGCAGCAGCTACTAACTACGCTTTGGCTGCAGCAGCAAATACAGGAACACAAGGCTACGAAAACGCTGTAAAAACAAGCGAGAAAAAAGCCGAAGAGTCTACTAAAAAAAATTATGAAACAGGTGTACAGCAAGGTAAACAGATAACTTCTACAGCAACTTCTCAAGGCACTACAAACGCGGCTAATCAATTAAAGAACTCTGTTAATAATGCAACTAATTACGGTAAAACTTTAGCAAGTTCACAAAATAATCTAGCTTCACAGTATGGCGCACAGGCGAACGCTGAACAAAACGCACAAGCTCTAAAATATGGCTCACAAGCTGGAGCGGCACAAAACGAACAGGCTTTGAACTATGGAGCGCAAGCAAATAAGGCACAGAATGAACAAGCCTTATCATATAGCGCACAAGCAAACAAGGCTCAAAATGAACAGGCTAGAAGATATGCCGCACAGCAAGCGCAAGCCGCAGCCGCTGGAGCACAGTCTCAAGCAACAACCGCCGCAAGAGCTGCCGGAATGAATAAGGCACAGGCTGCCATGTTAGGAAGCCAACAGAACGCAAATGCTTATCAAAATGCCTTCGGAAATGCCTACTCTCAACAGTTAGGAAATGCGGCTAACAATCAGAACGCACAGTTAGCACAAGCCGCTAACCAATACGGACAGCAACTTTCTAATGCTCAGGGAAATCAAAACACACAACTCGGACAAGCCTCTAATCAGTATGCGCAACAGCTCGCAAATGCTCAAGGAAATCAGAATAATTTAATGAACCAGTATAACAATGCTTATCAGTATAATACTGGATTTGCTAGCGGAAATATTACAGGACAGCAACAGAACGCTAACGCTAATCAACAGTATCAGCAAGGACAGGCACAAGGCTCAAATACTGCTGCTGTAAATACAGCCGGAACAATGTTAGGCGCCGCACAGCAAGAAGGACAAAACGAATATAACCGAGGCTGGGGAAATGTCGGTGTAGTAACTGGTTATTTGTCATCCGATGAACGATTAAAACATTATAGAGAATGCTCAAAGAGAGTTGTATATAGAACTCCCTCAAAGATGCAGTCTTTAAAAGTAGTTGTAAAAGGAGAATAAATATGTTTAATGCTATTTCAAATATGATTATAAAAGCCTCTGATAATATAAATAGAGGTGTAGACAATGCCGGAAAAGCCGGAGAAGGAAATAACGGACAGGACTATCAGTTAGGTAATTCTGATAATGAAAGTTCTAGTGGTGGTTATACACCTACTGAACAGACTACTAGCGGATCAGATGCAGCAATATCAAATGCTAAGAATGTTTCTGACATGGGAAAGAGTGCTTTGTCGAATATTGTTGATAAAGGCGAAGAGGAAGATACATCTGACGAACGCCTTAAAAATATCTTTGGTGATAACGAGGATATTATTAAAATCTTTTCAAAGATTAAAGCTATTCAGTTTACCTATAACGATAAAGCAAAAAAAGTACATCCTAACGGAGAAAATCAAGTTGATGATGACGTTCATTTAGGTATAAAGGCTCAAGACCTGGAGAAAAACCCATTAACCGCATCTACTGTTAGCGAAGATGCAAGCGGTTTTAAACAAGTGAATACTCAAGAGCTGACAATGGCAAATAGTGCCGTTATATCAGAGCTTTGTAGACGTATAGAAATACTTGAAAAAATACTCGGTGTAAAGGTGGTATAAAAAATGGATAGAACAGAAACTGAAAAAATATTATCAGAGGGAACTTCTAACCCACAGTATCAGGTTGCTTTGAATATGGCAAAAGAAAAAGGCTGGTTGAATGATAGAAATACAACCGATGCAAAAATGCCAGTAGAAGAGACAAAGGAAGAAAAGAAAAAACGAAAACAAGAAGAAAAGGCAAAAAAAGAAGAAGCAACTCGACAGTGGATGCTTGATAGAGCTG
>Ga0310690_10004545_pt1 | contig 19599 bp, 30 predicted proteins | sample AusTroGonzalo_MG_2_FD_207661 | JGI IMG/M metagenome (GOLD analysis project Ga0310690, IMG submission 207661) | Bovine rumen microbial communities from tropical cattle in Woodstock, Queensland, Australia - Gonzalo_04 (v2) (version 2) | ecosystem: Host-associated > Mammals > Digestive system >...
AAATCCTCTAATCTTTTTAACTACCTGATTTACACCAGTTGATGCAAGACCTGAAACGCCGCCGATAACACTAGCGGTGAGCCAGTCAGTAGCAGGAATAAGATTAGGAATTGTGAAGAATGAAACAAGACCGAGAACTACGCCGAGAATAATACAAATTCCGGGAATGAAGTTGTTGAGCTTTTCATTCTTGAACAATTTAATTACGAAACCTACGAGATAACAAGCCGCGATAATTACGGGTACTGTTACAATTTCTGTCATTTCCTTTTTCCTCCTTTAGTTATTTAGTTGAATTAGGGTGTTTGGGCCTAATGAATAATAATTATTACCATTAAAGGTAATTATTTTATCTTGAGTTACGTCTGTGCAGGTTATTGTGTTGGGGTCTACTAATATCATAGCAGAATCTTTATCAAATAATACATTCTGAGTGTAATCAAGACTACCCGAATCTACTGAGTAGTTTAATACTTTTCTGAAATAGACAGAACCTTGGTCTTCCGCGCACTTCATTCGTATTGAGGTTATTGGGTCAAAACTTCCAGTTCTATTTACCCCCATATACTTTTTATTATTTATTATTTCACAGATGCAAGTAAAACCTCTACTATATGCATCGGTATAATGAAGATAAAAGAAGGTATTTGAATATCCTATAATGAAAGTAAGTGGCTCGGTAAATGGGTTATACATTATTTGGTCACCTACTAAGTTATAGCCGAGTTCATCATAAATACGACAACTATAATATTCAAATCTAATTCTATATGTGTTGAATACCACAATATCGAATTGGTTATTCGCAAGAGAGGTAGAAATAACAGGGATATCTAATCCGTCAATATAATTTTTAATAGTAGAAAACGGAACATTATCTATATTAAACTGATGTTTTATTAAGGTAATACTCATGAGTCTACCTCCACTAAAGTATTTGCTCCTAAGGAGTAATAATTACTACCATTGAAGGTCATCATATAATAAGTCGGAACAGTAGAACAAGTTAATGTATTTGTATCAACTATATCTGTTATTTCATTATTAGAATTAAATAATATATTAGAAGAATAATCTATATTATCTAAACCACAACTATAATTTAATAATTTATTATATTTATAATATGATTGATTTTCTACTTGTTTAATGGTTAAGTCGGTTATAAAAAGTTGAGTAGACTCGCTAGTATAAGTAGTCCCAAAATATCTCTTACTATCAATTTTTTCATATAGAAGAAGATATTTATAACCGTAATTATCCCAAAAATACAGATAAAAAAAGGTATCTGTAAAATAAATAAGAAAATTAAAACTATCTCTAAAAGTATTAAAATCAATTCCACCTATTTTACTTCCCGCATCATCATAAATAAATATTTCGTAAGGCGCGTTTAGAACTAGTTGGATTGTATTATCAATACCTATTGTAAGGGTATTACTTGATAAGGTACAGGATTTTATTAAAGAACAGTCTATGGTATCAAAAAATGCCTTAACAGAAGCCATAGGCAAAGTACTGCTACTATCTATGTAGTTTTTCACAAGTGTCTTCTTAACTAAAGTACCCATATTAATCCATCCTTAAAAGAGTATTTGTGCCGACAGAAAAATAATTTGTACCATTAAAAGTAATTACTTTACCCAAAGCAACAGTAGAACAACTTATAAAAAATGGGTCAGTAATCGCTTTAGTAGTAGTGCCGCCATAGAATAAAATATTAGCTGCATAGTTTATATAGCCAGATTGTGCAGCATAATTCAAAATAGCACCTCGTGAATAGGTGGCAGCAGAATTCAAATCTAAGAAGGTATAGCTTTGAATATTTTGAAAACCACCACTACTTCCACTACTACCACTTGAAGCCCATAAGGTAAAATCTGTTGTTTTTTCATAAACCAGATAAATACCAGTATTATCTCCGTCAGTCATATTTATATAAAAGAAATTATCACTATAACCAATAATAAAAGTCATATTACCAGCAACAGTATTTCCAGTGATAACAGTGCCATCCTTTTCCATATAAATTCTAGGCCACGAAGCATATCCAAGATAAATACTAAAAATACTATCAATTATAACTGTATTACCACTTATTTCGATAAGTGGGCAATTAAGTGAATTAAATAAAGATGTAAAGGACGCGTTATCCCATGGAATAATACTTTTTATTACCGTAGCCATTATGTTACCCCCAAATCGCCAGAGGTGTATGTTGCCGAACCAATAGCCATGTTCGTAGCAATAAGTCCAGCGTCATGAAGATTTGAAATGGCACTTGGCATCTGCGCGACTGTTAAAGAGCCAGAGCCGATAGCCTCTGCTATTGCAGATATTGAGGCTTCTTTATATCCTTTATTATCTTGAGAGGGGAGCGCTATTGGATAAGAAATACTATTTCCGTCATCGATACTTCCGCCTCCTGCTCTATACCATGCCATTATTTAATCACCACCTTGATATCGTGATTGCTTGATTGCACAGAGAAAGTAAGAGTTACCGAACCTGTTGTAGCAACAACATTTGTAGGTGATAACTTATAATCATCTGTATATACATCTATCATAGAAGATGTAGTTATAGCGCTTGAAGATAGGGTAAGGCTTGATTGTCCAGCTGTTAAAGTACCCGTAACTGTTGTCGTACCAAATTCATTTACTATTTTTTGGCTACTCCAAGTGGAGTCAAGCGCTATTACTGAGTCATCAATACTCGCACCGCCCTCGAAAGTTCCAACCTGAACATCGAGCGCGCTGTCAACGGAAAAATCAGCCTGAACTACTTGGTCAATATCAAATTCACTCATTTATGTCCCTCCGCTAATAATTCCGCCTTTATAAATTTCCAAAACTTTTACGCCAACAGCCGGTGTAGCGAGCGCCAGACCGCTAGATAAAAGCAATCTTACTTGAAATAATGCTCCCATATTTGCATTTAATGCAAGAGTATCCTCTTGACTAAGTCTAAGAACTATCTGGTTTGTCTGGGCGTGGATAGTTACATCAGAAAGTTCTTTGTCTATTACGACATTTCCTCCCTGATTTATATATACCCATACAGCCGATACATTTGATAGGTTTACATTAGACCTAACATTTATTGTAATAGCAGGAGTTGTACCTCTTATTATTTGCATTTTATCCTCCTTTAAGCCCTAATATTAAGTAGTTTTAAGTCCTTTTATCTCTATGAATTAGTCGAGTGGAAGTAAATCGTGAGTTGATGCGGCAAAATAATTTTTTCCAGCAATAGTTACTGTATTGCCTTGGGTTACTGTTGAACTAGCCACAAAATTTGTATCATTCATTTTCTTATATCCGTTATTAAACAGAGCAGTGCTATTTGAATAATCAATATAGCCAGTATCGCAAGGATAGTTAAAAACTGTTCCGTGGACATAAGTATTGCTTGTAGCTGGGTCGGTAAAAGTAATTGAGTTAAGTCCAACGCGGCTTGTTCCCGTACTACCTGTGCAATAACCTGCGTATAAGACTGTATCACCAATCTTCTCATAGGCTGCATACCATCTTCTACCTTGAGGGTCCGCGCCCTGAACATAGAATATTGTATCGCCATAATATACTTCTAATGAGTGAGGGTAGTTACAAGATGTTCTACCAAGCTGAGTGCTGTCCCAATAAACATTTATTAAGTAACCTGACTCTTGGAAAAACTTTAAGTGTCCACCAACTGTTACTGTATCACCACTAACAGAAATTAGCGGACAATTAAGACTTGCAAAATAGGATGCAAGCTGATTATATTGTTTACTTACAAATTCAACTTTTGCCATTATGTTACCTCCGTATATGTATCTGAATAAACGGGATAATTTGTGGCATGCAATCCAGCATTTTCTTTTATTTGTGCAATCGCAGCCGCCATTTCAGATACTTTTACATTTTTATTTATAGCGAGCGCAATATTGTTAATATCATTTTCGTTATAAAGAAAATTATATGGTAATGGTGAATTTACTGGATAGATTTTATTATTTCCATCTCCAATAGGAACGTAGTTTACCTGAGCTATTACATGGCCCGTTAACGTCCCAGCGCCTGAATATCTTACATATCTAGCTCCTGAAGGAGGAATATCTACTGAAGCGCCTGCAGTCCATCCTATATAACTTTTATTTTCATCGTAAAAAGCATTCCAATCTGCGCCGGTTATACCACCAATTCTATAAATTTCTGAATAATCTTTTATATCAATAAAATCAGTAGCTGACCATCCACCATAACCTACAACTGCGCCAGTACCTCTATCAATATAGACATCAGGAATAGAAGTACCATCCCAAATATCATTATATTTATTTGTTGTAATATTTCCGTCGATGATAAGGCTACAAGAAATTTTTTCTCCATTATAGTATAATGCCATAGTCTTATCTCCTTATGCTGTATATTTAGTATATTGAATGGTTATATAAATATAAGTAGAACTTATATCTTCAGCGCTATAATAATATAATTTATGATTATCTTGTACGCTAAAACGAGGATTAGTATAAAGAGTTTGAGTAAAAGGAACCCATTCTCCTGAGGTTGTGTATCTTACGCTTTCTACACTTGTTAGTGCACTATAAGAAACAGTATCGTCATAAACCGTCCAATCCCCAACTGAAGATAAAGTACCTGAGTGGATTAAAGTTCTTTGATAAAGTGTACTTCCATCTACCCATTGTCCAACAATTTGTTCAATAGTTGAATATTTATAATAAGTTCCACTACCAGCAGCATCATTTACAAAAATAAAACCCTTCTTTTCAGCAGTAGATAATTGCTCAAAAGTTGCCATATTCATTTCGCGGACTACATTAACTTTAGTAGCATCATTTACACTATCATCCTCAAGATACGCACCATTAAACTGAAGGTCAGTTCTTTGAGTTAAACTTGTCCCTTCTTCATCAACAATAGTATGTCCGCCAGAGCCACCACCACCTTGAGGGATACTATAAATACTACTTCCAACTTGTAATTTAGTTAAGTCGGTTGTAGCGCTACCAGAAGGATTCGCAACTACATCAGTAGGTGTAACTCCATTAACACTAGTACAACTAACATCACCAGTAGAACTATTCAAAGTAACCTTAGCTGTTCCATTACCATCTTTTACAACTACATTTCCAGATGCAGTTAATCCACCGGCAAGAGTTTCATTACCACTCCAATCAAGAGTTCTTGCATTAGAGCGCGCGTTAGTAGCTGTACCATTACCTACTATTTCTACATAATTTCCTTTTTCAGTAACGGCAGCCTCTGAACTATCTAATGTATTATATTCACCGAATACGTGCTGTGATTTATGATTAGCAGTAGTTCCGTATCCTTCTGCGTGAGAAGCTGTACCCTTAGCTTCGGTATTTCTTCCTTCAGAGTGAGAATAATCCCCTGGAGATTTAGTGATATAACCTTCAGCGTGGGATGCCTCACCATTAGCGATACAAGTATTTCCTTCAGCATGGGCGCACTGTGCATTTGCACCTGTTTGGCTACTCAAACCTTCTACGTGAGAAGAGCCACCTTGAGCAACAGTATACTGTCCTTCAGCATGAGAATAGCTGCCGACCGCACTAGTGCCGGCGCCCTCTGCGTGAGAACCATAGTTTCCACTTGCTGTTGTACCCTGTCCTTCTGCATGGGAATAGCTACCACTTGCAGTACAGTTATATCCCAAAGTTGAGGATTTGTTTCCAACAGTAGTATTAGCCTTTCTATTTATGCTCAATTCACCAGTACCCGTAGGATTGGCTTTATCCATTTTATCGCTACGGGCTGTGGCATCTTTTACATTAAATGATGAACCGTCAGGTAAATTAATCTGTGAAATATCTGCCATAATTCATTCCCTCATTATGTCGCAGGTGTTACTGTATGAGTTGCCTCCGTTCCTGTAAATGACGGGTCTGTTACTGAACTAACGCCAGTTGCAACAGATACACTTGATACTGTAGGAACAGCACCTGCGGTAATAGTAAGTATCTCATTGGATACTGTAAAAGTTGGCATTGAGCCAGCATCAGTTACGCTACCAACGCTTCCGCTTGAGAGTGTTACTACCGTACCTGATACGGAACCAGCAGGAGTAATTGTTACTTCACCAGTATCTGCATAAGCAAAGTTTCCAAGTGTTCCAACACTAGAACCAAGTTGCTGCCATGCGGTTCCATTAAAAATATATTCTATAGCTTCACTATCCTGAACGATGTCGCCGCTAGTTGCGGTTACACTTTGACCATTGATAGTGATAGGGTTCGTTGTAGAACCGTCTGAAAGTTCAGTAGTGGTTACACCAATCCAATGAGTTGCATTTTGAAGCTTTAAAATCTCAGCCTCTGCATCGGCTAATCTTTTTTCGGCGCCACTTGTAGCGCCGTCACCAATCCACTGTCTGACTTCGTCATCTTTAAGCCAATATGCGTTACCACTTGGCAAAGTTACTTTTTTCATTGTAGGGGTCTGCGCCCAAGTTATTGCTGACATTTTCTATTCTCCTTATTCTGTTGTCGAGAAGACCAAATTTTCTTCGTTCTCTGGGTCGACAAAACATCTGACTTTATTATTCCAAAAAGTTCTTTCGGCATCTGTAATATGCTTTACTGAATCTGCGACATGCGCGTCAAGTGGCGCATCCATAAAAGGCATATCGATAAGATAGGAAGTTCCATCACCAACTTTCATTCCGGGAACATCTTCATTGTCTACCTGTTTGTAATCAGTATAGACATAAAGGTATCCTTCTTTTGAAACTAATTGAGGGTGTGAATTCCAATATTCAGTTGTATTACATAAGATTTTACTCTTCTCAATATGAGTTACTGCGCCAACCTCGGCGCCAAGTTGAAGAGTATTCTCAAAAGTAGCGTCAATGCGTGCGACTATATTTTCACTCATTCAATAACACCGTCCTTATAGATTTCTTTTATAGTAATCTTTTGCGCGGTTGTGGCTAATGCAGTATCATCTTCCATTCGAAGTCTTATCTGGAAGAAGGTCTCAATACCAGCCTTTAATGCAAGAGTATCTTCCTGAGAAAAAATAACTGACAAAGTCATCTCTTCTTGGTCGATAGTAATATCATCTAAATCCTTACAGACTCTTACCTTATTTTGTTGAGAAATATAAATCCAAGCAGCAGATAACTCAGACAAGTCAATTTCTGTCTGAATTGAAATTATAATCGTTGGCGTAGTTCCACGGATTATTTCCATATCTGCCTCCTTTATTCCTTATCGAGATATACGTTACAAACCCAACCTGATTTTCCGTTATAGTTTCCGTAACTCCAGCAGTTATCGCGCTTTAATTCTACGAAGGTATCTTCATATCCAATACAAAGAATACCGGCGCCTGCGTATGCAGCATTAATACTGCTTGTGTCAGAAGGCGGAGCTTCTCTAAGTACGATTCCACCCTTTGCAATAACTTTATATCTATTGATTTCAGCGAACTCAGGTGTGACAGGAAGTTCACCGGGGTCTTCGATTACGCCTATGCCGTCTTCTTTCTTAGGAGAGTCCTCAACTTTTCCTAACTCAAGAACGGGTTCAATAGGTTTTATTACCTCGGGCGCCTTTTGTACAGAGGCGGGCGCGGATTTAAAAAATTTCTTTGCCATATATGTAAACTCCTTTTAGTTCTTATTTGGTTTCATTCTATACTAAAAAGTAGCAGACGGGAGCCGGACTATAGAAATTTGATTTTTCCTTGAAAATTGTGTATAATATTAGTATAGAAAAAAGAATGGAGAAATATTTATGAAGGGATTTGTAAACGGAATTGATTGGATTAACGCAGAGGCTATGAAGTATTGGTCGTTCCCTGCATCATATACCGATGAAAAGAAAAAGACCGAAGTTCATAACGCAATCTTTGGTGGCGACTATCTTGGCGCCCTCAAGGTTGATGGATACTATCAGCGTCTTATCAAAGATGAAGACGGTAATTGTTTTATGATTGCGCGCAGTAAGGGTGTAAATGGCGCGATTGATAAGTATGAGTGGGTTCCTCAGCTTCATCCGTTTATGGAAAGACTTCCAAGAGGAACAGTTTTACTTTGTGAGTGTTATCTCCCTGGGAATGAGGGTTCCAATAAGATTACTTCACTTCTTGGATGTTTGAAGGATAAATGTATCGCTCGTCAGGAGGCCGGTCAGAAACTCCATTTCTATATCTTCGATGTATGCGCTTTTGATAACGAGGATTTCGTAGATAAGCCAATAGAGGGAAGAGTTAAGGTTCTTGATTGTCTTTCAAGTAATACTATTCTTGCTAATGAATATGTAGAATGGGCTAAGTACTATCGTGGTCCCGAGCTTTGGGATAAACTTCAGGAATATCTCGGAAGTGGTCGTGAAGGTATCGTTATTACACGAAAGGATTGCCCTATCTACTTCAAGCGTACTCCCGCGCATATGACAATCAAAATTAAAAAGGAACTTCAGGAAACAATCGACGTGGTAATTCTCGGCGCCAACGCTCCTACTCGTCTCTACGGCGGCAAGGAAATTGAAACTTGGAAGTATTGGGAAGATACATTCACTGGTGAAAAGCTTAATGGTGAACTTTTCAAGGAATATTATGACGGAAGAAGTATTGAACCAATCACAAAAGCATATTATAATGGTTGGGCAGGTAGCCTCGTCATTGGTATCCGTAAAGATGATAAGTTGGTTCCTATTGGTTCACTTAGTGGATTAGAAGAGGAAGTTCTTGCGAACTGGCAGAATTATAAGGGTAAGGTAGCAGAAGTAACTGCGATGCAGATTATGAATACAGAAAATCAGGGTCTGCGTCACCCGAAACTGCTTAGATGGCGCCCTGACCTTACTCCAAAGGATACGGATTATTATAGGTTTTTTACATGAAAAATATGAGTTCATATGAAAAAAAAGTATGTGGCCTTCTTAACGAGGGTCATATTACTTTTGTTCGTGAAAAGTTGTTCAAAGATTGTTATAATGGTCTTTATCATTTTGATTTTTACTTACCGGCGCTCAATAGTTTAATAGAGGTTCAGGGCGAACAGCACTACATCTTTATCAAAAAGTTTTATAAAAATAAAACCGAATTCTTGAAGGCACAGGAACGTGACCGGCGCAAGATAAGCTATGCTCTCGCGCACGGCATTAAACTCTACTGTATTCCATATTGGGAATTAGACAATTTACACACGGTCGATGATTTGTTTGCTCAAAAATTTTTGGCAAAATCAAAATTTCATAATGATGATGTATTCCGCACCAAAAAATAATACGCCCTATCCCTTGCGCCCACTTATAAGTGAGGACTGAGAATGGGGATTATCCCAGGGAGAGGACGTATGACTTGGGAAATAGTTGCAGGAATTATCACCTTAGTTGGCTTCGTAGGAATTATTATCGGCTGGACTAGTAAAATAGCTGGTACGTTATCTCAGTTGAGCGCGGCCGTTGATAATTTGAACGATACCGTCAAAGAATTCAAAGGCGACCAAAACGCTTTAATTGAGCACGTTGGTCATCATGATGTAATGCTTGAGCGTTATGATGTAATCATTAGCAAGCACGACGAAGAAATAAAAGATTTACAGACAAAAGTAAACTCCGATAAGTAATGTTATCGGAGTTTCTTTTTTTATTTATTCTTCAATTATCTCGCCAAACAAATTAACAGTTAATCTATTTGTTTTCTTTATAATTCTTTCGTTGTCTACGAACTCAAGAGCCTTATAAGCATAATCCCTCAAGTCCCCATTATTCTCAATTATTATATTGTAATTATAATTTAATACATTCGCGTCAGCGTGATTTGAGGTTTCCTTATTTTCAGCACTCGCGCGCCGTATGAGTAAAGACTTTGCGTCAAGTTTATCGCAGAGTCTTTTTATTTCTTCTGGTTCTCTGCAATCGATAAAGAATACTGGAAATTGTTCATAGCTATAATATTCACTTTTAATCTCTTCAATTTTATTACAGATATAATTAAATGAAAAATCATTATATTTGGTTAAGAGGTCTTTTAAATCGCTCATAAGTTTACGACTTTCCAAGTCTTTTCTACCGTCCCAACCAATAGTTGTCATAATCTCTTTAATAGGAGTGATAGTTGAAAGAATATAACAATCATCTCCTATAATTTTCTTTACGTTCTCTTCAAAAGTTGTCTTGCCACTACCTGCGGCGCCATTAACTACGTAGATACTCATTTACTTCTCCTTAAACTAACTCATCTGCAATATATTCTTTAAGCCAATCAACAAATCTAACTTTATAAAAGAGGAAATTATCTTCCCAGAAAGTACAACCCTTGAGATTTTCTGAAATATGGTTCCAGAATTGCATATCTTTCAAAGATTCAATAATCACAGGATTATTCTTCCACTTCAAAAGTTCCTTCTTAATATCATTATCTACAATTCCATAATGCTCAGCTATCATCCAATAGTGATATACATAAAGAAGTGTAGCTCCCAAGAGGTCAGGCTCAATCATTTCTTTAATCTGAATCAATCTAAGTACGGCCTCAACCTGACTTGTGATGTATGAGGTCCAAGTGCGTTTGAAGAAGTCCTCTCCGTTTGTCGAGCGTGTAAGAGAATTTTTATTATCTCTCCAGATATAAGTTACTTCTTTAATCTTAATCTTCTTCTTCGTACAGTTATGAGCTATTAAGTTAAAATAAGCATCTTCGTTTACACGAAGTCCTTTTAAGAAACGAATATCCATATCACGAAGGTACTGCGCCCTGTAGATACGGCCGTGGCACCAAGTTACAGGAACAGAGAATACATCCATTAAAGTACCGGGTGTAGCTTCGCGCTCTGCAATAAAGTCAGAACTTGCGATGTCTGCATTATGAAGTGAAATCTCACGGGATAAGATTTCTATTGCGCGAGGCGTATACATATCGTCTGAGTCGAGGAACATAAAATATTCACTCATCAGGTCAGAGTCCATTCCTGCCTGACGAGCACCGCCCGGTCCTACATTTTCCGTGAGAGGAACCCAGCGAATAACAAGACCTCTTCTCTTATACTCTTCGATTATATCGCCATAATCTTCTCCATCACAATCCTGAACGATTGTTACAAGAAACATCTTCTTTGTCTGCGCAACCAGTGAGTCCAATGCCTTCGGTAAGGTCTCGCGCGCTTTGTAAGTTGGGATTATTACGTCTACTATTTTAATCACTCTCCTTTTTCATGATAGATTGGCGGTTCAAATTTAGCTTGCACCGCCATTTCATCTACAATATTATTCCATTTATCATCTGCGTGTCCTTTTACTTTTTCAAAAGAAAACATCGGGTCTTCAAAATATGGAATAAGATATTCCCAAAGTTCCCTATTAGCGACTGGTTGTCTCTTTGAGTTAATCCAACCATTAGTTTGCCACTTCTTATACCACTTCTGTTTATAACAATTTATAATATAAGCACTATCACTATAAATAGTAAAAGTGGGGTGAGGGTCATCTAATTCCATTTTGTGATAAGCGTATTGGCAGGCGTCTATAACCGCAGTTAACTCACATATATTGTTGGTTGCATCGTCTAAATGTCCAGCAGTTTTTAAGATAACATTTTCTTGTTCATTAAGCAGAAGCCATGCCCAACCGCCCAGAGCATTTCCATACCCATTACCGCTTGTCGCGCCGTCTGTATAAAATCTATAATTCATTTTTACCTTACTTTCTATCAAATGGTCTGAAATACTCTTCGTAAACCTGAGAGAAACCAAAAGGCTTATCGTTAGCCTTCTCAATATGAGAGATAAAATCTTCCATATCTACTGGCTTACTCTTATCCTTCTTTCTCGCGCGCTTTAACCACTTCTTAGTCTTACACTTCCATTTGATGTCCCAATAAGTAATAATATCGCTTGATAAAGTAATCTCATATCCATACAGATTCTTAATCAACTCAGCAATATGAAGACCAGCCAAGTGACGACTGTCCTTTACATTAACATTACAAAGACAAATCTTCTGTGTTCCCTTACCTAATGTGAAGAAGTTAATAACAGCAACATTTACTAAATTGTCAAGTTCTTTTTTATCCATACTAATTCTCCTCCTTTCTTACATAAATTATACCATACTTTCGTGTAAAAGTCAATTTTCGAAGTTCTAAAAATATGAAGGAAATTTGACTTTTTGGCGAATTTTAGTTATACTATTAGTATAAAAGTGAAAGGAGTTATTATGGAATTTTTAGACATTCCCTCTATTACAGACCGCGCAGAATATTTGAAGATTCATGCCCATTGTCTTGGTTATAGATTTTCTTCTCATTACAAAGAGAAGTATTATATCTATGACCATTTAGATTATAGAAGTGGTAGAATACAGAGCTATGGGTTTATTGTTTATTTTAAGAAGAAAAATGAAAATTACTTACCCGTAAAAATAGTACGAACTACACCAAATACCATTCAGAAATGGATAGATGTTTTAGGATTAAAAGGAGAATAAGAAAGGAGAATGGAACAGTTAATAATTCTTGTTTTAGCAGTCTTAATAATCTTAGGTATCTTCTATGTCTTGTACCTCTCGAGTGAGCGCAAGAAAACTTATGAAGAACTAAAAAAGAAATATAAAGATGAACTATTGAGGGATTGCACCGAAGAGCTTCAAAACCTGGCGAAAGCGCAAAGAGACCTTACCACTACAACAGAAGATGCTAAAAAGGCTTTCCAACATCTCCAAGAAGTTACAAAAGAAATAAATGAAAAAGAACATTTTAATCAAACCTTATATAAAATTCGCGAAGAAGAATTGAATAATTTAATAGAAAATAAAAAGAAAGCCGAACTTGAAAAGGTAGGTAACGAAATAAAAGAATGGGCTAGTTCGGCTCAGAATGCGGCCCGGCTCAATTCTACTCAATATCAAAATCATCTTCGCGACCAAGAAATAGAAAAAGAAAAAGAACTTAATGACCTCTGTGCCACGATAGAAGATTATAAGGCGCGCCGCGATGTCATCAACCAAGAAATTTTAAGGGCGCGCGCAATCGAAGAACAGCAGGACTTTTATCGTATTCAGTTACCAGAGTCTTCAAGACACGACCTTGACATTCTTCAATCTATCCGAAAGGAACTCACAAAAGTTGACATCTTGGACGCTTTGATTTATAATAATTATGTTAAAAAATCCGTTGATGAAATGGTAAAGAGAGTTCTTCAAGGTGAAAACCCTTCTGGTATCTACAAGATAACCCGTCTAAAAACCGGGGAAATCTACATCGGTAAGTCAGTTAATGTGAAAGACCGTTGGGTTCAACACGCTAAGTCTTGTTATCATTGTGGAACTATCTCCCATTCTATTCTTCACACCACTTTAGAAAAGGACGGCATAGAGAATTTTACTTGGGAGTTATTAGAAAAAGTACCAAAGGATAAACTTGGTGAACGAGAAAAATATTGGATTGAATTTTATGATAGTAAAAATTATGGATTAAACGAAAAAGCGGGAGGCTAAATGGAACTTTCAGAATTACAAACAGAAATCTTAAATGCGCCGAGTAATCGTTCGATTGTCTTGAGCGCAGCAGCTTCTGGTAAGACACGACTTATGACAGAAAAGGTGCGCCAGCTACTTCGCGCAGGCGTCAACCCCAGAGAGATAGCGGTTATCACCTTTACAAATATGGCGGCCGCAGAGCTTCGTAAGCGACTTGGAGATGACTATACAGACGGACTCTTCGTAGGTACAATTCACTCACTTGCTAACTGGATGTTACTGAGTGGTGGTATTAAGACAAAGAAGATTTTAGAGGAAGAGGAATTCGATGAACTCTTTTCTCTCATTAAAGAAAATCCTCAATGTATTCGTCATATTGAATGGGTTTTATTAGATGAGGCGCAGGATAGTAGTGAAAGTCAATTTGAGTTTCTATTCGATACATTAAATCCTGATTATTATTTTATTTGCGGCGATGTAAGACAGAGTATCTACCGTTGGAGAAATGCGCGCCCAGACCTCTTACAGTCAATGTGCGACGACCCAGACATTTCAGTATTTGATATGAATGAGAATTATCGTAATGGATATAATATATTAAAGTTTGCTAAGGGCCTTATTAAACCAGTCGGTTTAGAGGATAGCTCAATTTCAAAGAGAGAAGAGAATGGAACCGTAACCGAAATGCCTTATGATTCTCAGGCTATTCTCTCAAAAATTAAAGAAAGTGGAAAGTATGGAGATTGGGCAATCCTTACTCGTACCAATCAAGAAATCAATACATTTTCTGTACTTTGTAACAAGAATAAAATTCCTTTTGAAACCTTCAAACAAGGCGACCTTTCAAAAGATGAACTTAATGAAAAGATGCAACACGATACAGTTAAACTTTTAACTGTCCATAGTGCAAAAGGTCTTGAGTGGCCGAACGTTGTAGTCATAGGAATGAGATATTCCAATGTAGAAGAACGATGCATCTGTTATGTAGCGGCAACACGCGCTCGCGACAATTTAATCTGGGTAACAGGCAAGAAAAAAACGAACCCCAGAAATAAGGTTTATAATTGGTAAGGTCTATGGAAGAAATAAATAAAGCAGTAGCCATATATGATAGGAATGGTGATTTGGTTAAGGTCGCGCGCAGTATACGCGATGCAATTAACGAAGAATTTTTAGACGGCGGTATTAGGGCTGCAATAAAATCGGGGAAAATCTATAAAGACCACTTCTTCCGATTTGCAGGCCCGGACCCTTCCAAGACAATAGAGGTACCTTACCTCTGCATTATAGACGGTCTAAAGTTTATGAAACAGACCGAGATAGCGGAGTATTGTGGAGTAACTAAACAGGCGGTATCGAGCGCCAAATCACATAATGCTACGCTTATAAATGGGAAAAATATTGAATGGAGTAGATAATAAATTTTGACTTTTTCGAAAAATTCATTTATAATATAGATATAAAAGGGAAAGGAGAACTTGAAATGAAAATCACTCGTACTGAAGAGGGTAAGTATACTCGTACAACTACTCTTGAGTTAGATAAAGAAGTCGTTGAAGTTATTAACCATAATTTGAGTATGGCTATTGTAAATGGTGTAGAGTGCGCCCCTCTTACAGTTGAAGAGGTTTGGGACATTTTAACAAACTCCATTAAGGCCGTGCGCTATAACGAGGAATACTTTATTGAGTATATTGTTTATACTGGTAATATGAAACTTGGCGACTTCGTCCGTTGTGAGATAAATGAATACTTCGAGGCAATGTCTTGCGATGAGACCGAAGAAACTCCAGAGTTGTGGTATGACGAGTTCTATCCATAAGGCCGGGATTACATTTTAGACTACAAGAGGGTTGCAAAACCCTCTCTTTTAATTTGACTTTTTTGAAAAATTCTGGTATAATATATATGTAGAAAAAATAGAAAAGAGAAATAATATGAAACCTACTATTAAAGATATTGAGATTGCTAAGAAGATTGTAAATGATTTAGTTGAGAATGAATTTCTTAATGCGATTATTACCGATGATAATTGTAGTCTTTCTTGTTGGAGCCACGATTACAAGGAATATCTTGAAAGAAAAGGTCTTACTGTTCATTGTGGTGAAACTAAGGCTTGTATTATTTCTAATGAACTTACAAATTGGGTTATAAAGGTAGGATTCATCGACAGCGATGATGAAGGCGGCCATACCACAGACTACTGCGCCATTGAAGAAGGAAATTATCGTAGTGCGGTAGATATGGAATTAGACGAGTTCTTCGCCGCTATTTATGAATTATGTTCTATAACTCCTGATAGAGATTATTTTATTGATAGTGATATTACTTTCTTTATTCAGGAAAAAGCGATGCCTGATGAAGAGAAGACTTCATGCACTTGTGATAGCTATATGAGAAAATATTTTTCTGAGGGAGAGGATGAAGAGGAGTGGTATCCTGAAGGGGATGACTACGATAGAGTCGATAGCTTATTTGAAGGTAATGAAAGGGTTGAAGAACTTATTGACTTTCTTGATAACTGGAATATAAACGACCTTCATAGCGGAAACTTCGGATATACTGATGACGGTAAGGTTAAGATTATTGATTATAGCGGATATTGAGAGGGTTAAATATGGATTACTTTATGCTTGCAGTTGTTATAGAAACATTTTTCCTTATTTTATTTATTGTTGCTGTTAGAATAGGTATTTATTATTTGGAATTGGAAAGACAGACTGAAGAAGAACTTTTATGGGAAGTAATGAGAATAGCAGAGGAGTTAAAAAATGACAAATGAAGATGTAATAAAAGTTTTAGAAGGATTGAAGTATCCTTTTCCTGAATATTATAAGGATGTGGAAGTAAATGAGGCTATTGATATTGCAATAAAATCATTATCAAGACCAAAAGGACATTGGATAAGACGACCTCAAGGTCATTATGTTTGTTCTTTGTGTGAAAAAGGTATGTATAAAGAAAACTTCTGTCCATCTTGTGGTGGATATATCAGAAAACGATTTTAATGAAGCTAAAAGATTATTTGCTGAAGGAGTATCAAATAATATTGAATGTGCAGTTGCACACGGAACAGTTCTCCCAAAAGGTAAGTGGATAATTGATTGGGAAGATGACGCAGGTATACACCGAATAAAGTGTCCTTTTTGTAATTATAAAAACGGCACTCTTTTAGACGCCGTTATGAATATTACATTTCACGCATTACCGCCATTTTGTGAGAGTTGTGGGGCAGATTTGAGAGATAGTGAAAATGAGTGTTTATGATTTAGATTTATCAACACGACTTATTATTGGTTTAGTAGTAATTATATTTGTTTTACAAGGTTTTAGGCGGTGATAATATGACAATAGATAGAATACTTTGTATTGTTGGCATGGTCTTATGTATTATTTATGTCATTATCAAGAAGAAAAGCAAAATAAGGCGGTGAATGTATGACAGATATAATACATAACATTTCATTAGTCGGTTTTATCGTGGGCGGAGCAATAACCTGTTTCAGCTTATGTCTTTCAATTTATATGCTGAATCACAATTACACATCAAGGCGGTAATAATATGACTTGGCTATTTTGCACACATTGTAAGCAGTGGTTTGTAGTCTTAAAGAGCTGTACTGTTCAGCATTGTAAATTTTGTGGAAAAGAACTAAAAGGTAGGTAAGAATATGAGAATTAGATTACCATTACGGTATATAAGAGTTTCATACATATATGAGGATACTGATGAGTAAAAAAGATATAGGAAGTTTAATTCTTCTTTTATTTATAGTAATCCTAATGTTTGACGTGGCGCGCGAAGATAAACTTTTAAGGAACTCGCGCAATTATGTAAAAGAAGAAATTATAATTGAAGAACCTACCTTATTAGAATTTAATGAGGTAGAAGAAGACCGTTACATTCCAGTTCTCTATACATACTATGAAATGGAATTAACAAGCTTGGGTACTTATTTTCTAACTGCATATTGTCCGTGGGAATGCGGATATAATGGAGAGAACTTCCCGGCTGGGTGGACAACTGCGAGTGGTGAGATTTGTCATAGAGCAGATTGGGAATACAGATTAACCGAACCTACGACTTGTGCGATTTCTCGTTCGGTCCATTCTTTCGGCGACGAGTTCTATATTGAAGAGTTTGGTAGAGTCTTCGTAGCTGAAGATACTGGCCCTGGAGTTCAAGGGCGCCACCTTGATTTATTCTACGAGGATTATGATGACATGGCGGCCTTCCCTACGGGATATTATGAAGTTTATGCGGTAGAGTGGGTGGAAGTTACCGTTGTACTTACTGAAGATGAGTATTATTACTTGAAAGACCACCCAGCAACAGAATACTTTTTTGAAAAGGAATAAAAATTTTGTTAAAATTATTAAAGGAATTCATAAGAGATTGGTGGCGCGAGTTACATAAAACTGACTTATATTATAAGTCATACCGCCCTAACATAATAGGTGAACATAAAAATGAAAATTGATTTTTTCCGAAAATTTCGTTATAATATTTATAGAAAATGGAAATGCACCAGAATTGTGTAATCCAATTTTACTATGTTACTTAAAGATACTTTCAACCTTTTAGGGCGGGCGCCCTAAAAGCCCAGAAAGAACTTCAAAATTTGACTTTTCTGAAAAATTTCGGTATAATATATGTATGAAAATTGAAATGGCAGGAAAGGGTGTTGGTTCCCTAACGAGCCTCATAAGCTCGCTAACGTCGGTTCGATTCCGTCTCCTGCAACCAATAGGACTGACTTCTACTCTTAGCGATACAGGAGTAATCCGACGGACAAGCTCGTGTGGAGTTAATCGGTGCATCGGGAAGAATGTCCTATAAAATGCCTTCTTAGCACAATGGTAGTGCATTTGCCCTGTAAGCAAGCGGTTGTGGGTTCGAGTCCCATGGAAGGCTCCAATACGGCTCTATGGTATAACGGCTATTATATCGGACTGTCTATCCGAGGACCGGGGTTCAACTCCCCGTAGAGTCGCCAAACCGTGACCAGCTACGATAGTGGGCGAGTGGTTCTTGTAAATAAGCCCTTCTTTTGGCAAGTAGAAGATAAAAGAACTTGCGATATGACGGATTAGTGGAATTGGTGTAACACGGTACCCCTTCAAGGTACAGATTGCGGGTTCGAACCCCGCATCCGCCACCATATGACTTAGTAGTGGAACTGGCATAACACATCTGCCTCTCAAGCAGAAGATTCGGAGTTCGAGCCTCCGCTAAGCCACCAGCATAGCAGAAGACCAACTGCTCAAATCAAATAGGTCTGGAGATAGTACCGGCCCTAGCAATGACCGGCTTTATGGGGATGGATTGGTTTCGACTGGGCGCCAAAACCGAAGTGAACCGTTCAGGACCAGGGTTCGATTCCCTGCATCTCCACCAGCTACGGACCCGTGGACTGGTCCCAGAGGGAGGAAGTGGCCCTCATCTATATAGGACTGTGGTGAAATTGGCAGACGCAACGGACTTAAAATCCGTCGGGAAACCGTGAGGGTTCGAGTCCCTTCAGTCCTACCAATATGTGATATGTGTCATTAGTTAAATTGGCAATAACGGCGTGCTGCCGCGCGTAGTTACAGAGTTCGAATCTCGTATGACACCTTAGGTTGCCCTCTACCTAGACAATAAAGAGGGAAATTCATACCCGTGTAGCAGAATTGGCATATGCGCTGCGCTAAGGACGCAGGTCTTTTGTGGGTTCAACTCCCACCATGGGTACCAGGGCGGTAGGGAATCCGACTATGAGTAGCGTACGATACGATTAGTTGGAGAAACAATCGATATCAAATACCTATAGGAAACCGCCCGCCATCTCATGGGATTGTAGTTTAATGGTAAAACACTGGACTGAAAATCCATATACGGTAGTTCGATTCTATCCTTTCCCACCAGCATAAACCCGTTGCGCGAGGGTCATCTGCGGCGCCAAGTTCAAATTAGGGCTGAAAGATGCGCAAGCCCATTTATGCTTCTGTAGCTCAGTCGGCAGAGCAAGTGATTAGTAATCACTAGGTCAAGAGTTCAAATCTCTTCGGAAGCTCCACACAAAAATAAACTAAAGAGGTAATAAAATGGATAGTTCAAATGGAAATCCCAAACACTTTACAATCGAGAATGTAGACCTTGCCGC